>FUWD013022137.1_pt1 | contig 10798 bp, 10 predicted proteins | sample 1063281 | NCBI WGS metagenome assembly FUWD01 (sample SAMEA79048168, study PRJEB19326) | metagenome | biome: marine
TCAAAAAAAAATTTACAAGCTATCAAAACATCCGAAATTATTGCAGATGGTACAATATTTACTAAAAGTATTGCAAATTTACCACCAAACGAATGTACTCCTACAACATTAGCAAAATTTTGCAAAAACAATTTCTAAAAAAAATAAGATGAAATGTAATATTATTTCCAAACTTGAGTTAAAAAAGAAAGGATTTGGAGGGATTACAGCTGTTGGAGGAGGAGTAAAAATGAACCAAAATTGATCATTTTAGAACATAATAACGGTCCAAAAAATGAGAAGCCTATTGTATTAGTTGGAAAAGCTGTTACATTTGATACAGGCGGGATTTCATTAAAGCCTGGACAAAGTATGGATGAAATGAAATTTGATAAATGTGGAGGATGTACAGTTTTAGGAATTATGAAAGCAGTTTCTGAATTAAAAATTCCAATTAATGTAGTAGGAATTATTCCATCAGTTGAGAATATGCCTGGAGGAGAATCCTATAGACCAGGAGATATTATAAAATTATTTAGTGGCAAAACTGCAGAAATTTTAAACACAGATGCCGAAGGACGATTAATTTTAGCTGATGCATTATCATATGGAGAAAAACATTTTTCTCCAAAAGCAATCATTGATTTTGCAACTTTAACAGGGGCATGCATAGTTGCATTAGGCAATAATGTAGCTGCAATTGTATCAAACAATGAAAAATTAACAAGAAAGATTACAGATTCGTCTAAAAAAACAACAGAAGAAGTTTGGGAATTACCATTAACACAAGACTATATGGATATGATAAAATCAGATGTTGCAGATATGAAAAATGTGGGAATTGGAAGAGCAGCAGGGACTATTACAGCCGCTGCATTTTTGAAAAATGCAATTAAAGATACACCATGGGTACATCTAGATATTGCAGGTGTTGCATGGACTCAAGGAGCAGCTACAAAAGAAAAATCATACAATCCAAAAGGCGCTACAGGTTTTGGTGTTAGATTGATTTTAGATTATTTACAGAATTTAAGGAATTAGTAGCCTCTACTATTTCTATCAGGTTTTCCAACATTTGGATTTCTAAAACCATGTTTTTCCATCATATGATTCAAGAATCTAATATCATCAGAAAATGATTCCATACAAATCGTACAGTTTTTCATGTATATCACATCAACCCAATTAATTCAATATTAAAAGATTGATTGAAAATTAGAAAATGCCAGCACTGTTGCTTCCCAAGGGCTCTCGCATCTTAGTAACACAACAGCGACATCAGGTTTGACTTCCAAGTTCGGAATGGGATTGGGTCGCACCCTAACGCTATGGCCGGCTTGTTCATTGATGTTAGATTCTCATCTATTAACGTAACGCAGGGAATTATTCTACTCAAAATAGGTATAAAGCAAAGAAAATACCGGATTACGACATGACACATAGAGTCGGCGTTTTAGATCAAGATCTGTGCCAGCCACAAAAATGTGGTTTGGAGTGCATAAAATACTGTCCAGTTAACAAATCGGGAGCGGATTGTATCATTATAAACGAAGAATCAAAAAAAGCACAAATTGATGAAGATGTTTGTAATGGTTGCGGAATATGTGTTAAAGTATGTCCATTTGATGCAATAACAATTGTTAATCTAGCAAGTGAATTAGCAACAGACAAAATTCATCAATATGGGCAAAATTCTTTTCGATTATTCAAGTTACCAACTCCAAAAAAAGGAGAGGTGGTAGGGTTACTTGGAAGAAATGGAATGGGGAAAAGTACAGTAGTAAATATTCTATCAGGTAATTTAAAACCAAATCTGGGAAGATTTGAAAATCCTCCAGAATGGGACGAGATTTTAAAGCATTATAGTGGAACAGAACTTAAACAACATTTTGAAAAAATTGAACAAAAACAAATTCGTGCTTCAATTAAACCACAACAAGTTCATCATATTGCACAAGCATTTGAAGGAACCGGAAAAGAACTTCTCGATAAATATGATGAAAGAGGAGTATCAAGAGAGATAATCAAAGTATTAGGATTAGAAAATTCCATGGAGCAGAGTTTAAAGGAATTGAGTGGAGGAGAGTTACAAAGAATTGCAGTAGCTGCAGCTGCATCAAAAGATACTGAATTTTATTTTTTTGATGAACCATCATCATACAATGATGTTTTTCAAAGAACAGGAGTTGCACGAGTAATTCAAGGTTTGGCAAAAATTGGAAAAAGTGTCATGGTTGTAGAACATGATTTAACATTACTAGATTTTCTTAGTGATTATATCGAAGTTTTGTATGGTGAACCTGCAGCATATGGTATTGTATCAAGTATTTTATCTACAAAAGTTGGAATCAATGTTTTTCTTGATGGTTATTTACCAACTGAAAATGTAAGATTTAGAGATAAAAAATTTTCATTTGATGTATCATCATCATCTACAGATATTTTTCAAGAAGGAAGTGAAGTCATAGTATATCCAAAACTAGAAAAAAAATATGAGTCATTTTCAGTATCAATTGAGCCTGGACAAGTAAGAAAAGGAGAAGTTTTAGGCATAATGGGGGCAAACGCTCTTGGAAAAACCACCATGATGAAAATGATTGCAGGAGTTGAAAAACCAGATTCTGGAAATATTAGTAAAAAAATACAAGATAGCTTACAAACCACAGTATCTTCAAAATGATATTGATGTAGATGTAATTTCATTATTAGATAAAGCAAACGGTAACCCAGTTGAAGAGAGTATGGAGGAAGAACAGATTCTTGATCCATTAAAAATTAAAAAACTTTACAATAAATCTATCAGAAATCTTTCAGGAGGAGAACTACAAAAAGTGGCAGTAGCATCATGTTTACTTCAAAAAGTAGATGTTTATGCACTTGATGAACCATCTGCATTTTTAGATGTAGAAGATAGAATTGCAGTAGCAAAATTTTTACAAAAATTTGTTCGCTCGTTTGGAAAATCAGCAATAGTAATTGATCATGATTTACAATTGATGGATCTTGTTTCAGACTCAATGGTAATCTTTGAAGGGGAGTCAGGAGTAGAAGGCAAAGCAACATCCCCAATGTCAAAGGCAAATGCCATGAACAGATTTCTAAAATCATTAGATATGTCATTTAGAAGAGATGAAAAAAGTCTCAGGCCTCGAGTAAACAAACTTGAAAGTAGATTAGACAAAAATCAAAAAAACATCCGGAAACTATTATTATAAAAAATGACTAGAATGCTGAAAAAAGCATTAGAAAATGTATTAACATTAGAAGAGAATAGTGAATTGATTTCAGCGTTTGATCAAATTGGGGAAATTATAATTGTAAGAATTCCGGATTCTTTACTCTCAAAGAAAAAAATCATAGGAGAAACTTTACTTAAAGAAGTAAAAATTGCAAAAAGTGTTTTTTATCAAGCATCAGATGTTGAAGGAGATTTTCGTACAAGAAAATTAGAGATTTTAGCTGGGGAAGATAATACAAAAACAGAATACAAGGAATTTGGATGTAAATTTACTGTAGATGTAGAAAATGCATTTTTTTCACCTAGATTATCAACAGAAAGAGAAAGAATTGCAAACCTGATTCAAGATGGAGAAATAATTACTAACATGTTTGCAGGAGTAGGAATGTTTTCCATAATGGCTGCAAAGAAAAAGAAATGTACAGTTTTTAGTTTAGACATCAATCCAATGGCATCAAAATTATGTGAAAAAAATATTGAACAAAACAAACTTGCAGGAAATATAATTTCAATAAATGGGGATGCATCAGAAATTATCAAAGAGCAGTTAATGGATAAATCAGATAGAACTTTGATGGTATTACCAGAAAGATCTGATGAATTTTTGGAATCAGCAATTAATACAACAAAGAATGGAGGAATTATTCATTATTATTCTCATATTCATGCAGATAAAAAATCAGATGCAGGAAAACTTTCAGAAGAACATTTTCTTCAGATCTCACCAATACAATCAGAAATTCTAACCTCAAAAATTGTAAGGCCAGTTGGTCCTAGATATTATCAAACTGTAGTAGATGTTAAAATTTCTAAATAAACTAGTCGTCAGATGTAATTGATGCAGATGAAGATTTTGTTGTTGCCATCACATATCCAATCCATGCAACAACACCAAGAATTCCTCCAGCAATCATTAACACAGATAATTGTAATACAATTGGACTCCATTCAGAAAGCATTAACAAGTATGCATAAAGGAAAAAACCACCAATGCAAAGCATGAAAATAGCAATCCCCATTCCTTTACGTTTATCCATGGCAAAAAATTTTTTGTGAGTTATTTATTGGTTTAAACTAATCTAATTCAATTGCCATAAGATATGCATCTTCGCCATCTCGATAATATGCATTAAGTTGTTGTTTTATAATAAATCCAAATTTCTCATATAGTCTTACAGCCTCATTATTACTGCATCTTACTTCTAAATAGAATTCATCACATTTTCGTAATTTAACACCATTTACAGATTCCTCAACAAGTGCATTTCCTATACCTTTTTTTCTATATTCATCAAGAACTGCAATAGATACAACATGACCTTTTTTGACAAAACCTAATTTCTTAAAATTTGAAAATCCAAATTCCGTTTTGCACATAATATAGCCAACATGTTTTCCTGCAATTTCAGCAACAATAAATGCCTCTGGTAATTCAGCCAATAGGGATTCATAAAAATAATCAGAATAGTGTTCAGGAAGAGTTTTCAGATTAATCTCCATTATAGATATCAGATCGCTTGGTTCTGCTCGTCGAATGTTACAATCGCCAAGGGTTTTTAGAATAACTTGCATAAAATACGATACAACCATCAATATTTAATTTTAAACCAAAAGACCATTAATAGAAAGAATAGTTTAAAAAAATATGGATGAAAACTCACAAGAAGGGGTTATTTCATTAGTAAATTCCATATTTGATGTTAGTGATTTTACAAAAACACAATTTTCATTGGAGTTTAGAATTGAGGATTTTGAATTTAAATCAAAATTTGAAGATTTAGCAAGAAAATTAGAAAATATGAGTTTTGCTTGCAAATTAGAAAAAATGAATGATGGAAAATATATCATCATTCAAAAATTTACTCCAAAAAAACAGAGAAAATGGATGAGTTCATCATGGACTCCTCGAATTTTGTTTGCTGTTGTTATTTCATTTGTAATGATTGATGGGTTCTATAGAACATCTGGAACAAACTCAGTTGTAGAAATTGGAGATCCTTTAGAAATGGCAGGAATCTACACATTATCATTATTAGGAATTTTAGGAATTCATGAATTAGGTCACATTATTGCTGCCAAAGCACACGGATTAAAAACAACTTGGCCATTTTTTATCCCAGGGTTACCTGTAATTGGAATTCCAACATTTGGTGCTTTTATTCAATCACGAGGATTAACAATTAACCGAGAAATATTATTTGATGTAGCAATTGCAGGCCCCATTGCGGGATTAATAATTGCAGTAATAGTTTCAATTTATGGGGCATATACTGCACCAATTTTAGATCAAGACATAGCTGCTGGAATGTTTGCAGACTCTAGGCTCACGGAATGGGGAATGGGAGAGCCATTACTGATGACTGCTAGTTTGGCATTATTTGGTAAAGGAATGCCAGGACACGAAGTAATTATGACACCAGTAATGTTTGCAGCATGGATTGGGTTTTTAATTACATTTCTGAATTTACTTCCTGCATGGCAATTGGATGGAGGACATATGGCTAGAACATTACTTGGTCCAAAATTACACAGATATGCAACTTATGGAAGTATGATAATTCTTGTTTTGTTAAATTATTGGATAATGGCAATATTGATTTTTGTAATGAGTTCAAAAAATCCTAGTGCATCACCACTTGATGATGTATCACCACTTTCAAGAAATAGAAAAATTGCATATATTGGAATTATAGGATTAGCAATTTTATGTGCACCATTGCCGACAGGTTTTTTGCCAAATTTTTTACCTTAGTAAAAGTCTAGCACCATCTGTAACTACTGCAACTTTTTGTTTTACACCTTGAGTCTTTAGAATATAATCCATAGAATATTTTATGCCAGGTAAAGAAATCATATCAAGTTTCTTCATATAAAATTCAGGAAGTATTGAAATCAATCCAATTTGGAAATTCTTTTGAATTTCTGATAGGAACAATAGATCTTCCATACCACTAATGTATTTTGTAGGATTTCGAAGTTGTTCTAAAGTTAATCTGCCTTCAATGTATTGTTGAATTGCATCAGAACCTAAACCACCTTTACATTCTGCCACTAAAATTGCAAGACCGTTATTTTTAATTGCATTTGAACAATTCCAAAGTGAAGAAAGTGATTTTCCCAGAGTGTCATTACTGGCATCTTTTCCAGTGCTGAGAATCATTGTTTTATGTTGTCCTACATCTTTGATTGAATTATTTTCTAAAAATTTTGTTGTAGAAAGTGTTTTTGAGGGATGATCAATAGTAAAATCAACAATACCTTGTGAATTTGCAATGATTTCAATTCCTTGAATTTCAAAATTATCGGAAAATTTTTTTGCCTCTTGTAGACTTTCAGGATACTGTCCAGATACTGGAAGATTTCCATTTCTTTTTGCATATGCTGAAAGCATAGAATCAATACCAAATTTTTTGATCAAACGCGTAGAAATTGTTTCATAACCAAATAATCCATCAAATTCCATTTCACCCATAAAAATTAGGTTGGAATTTTCTATATTGACATCATCAAACTCATTAATTGAACTTCCTTCAGGTAAACCTGCTTTGACCAAATTTAGAATTTTTTTATCTGTTAAAATTTTTGGAAATGGTTTAGATTTTTGTTCACATAAAGTAAAGATTGATGAAATTATTTTTTGAATAGATTTTGAGTTATGTAAAACTACAAGCTCCATTGGTTTTGATAAATCAAGAACGTTAAGTTTTTCATTGATTTCTGAATCATCCAAAACCTTACCATCAGAATCAATCTTTTGTTCTAAATTCTCAGCTTTTATGTCCAAAACGACGTCTGTAATTCCATAATTCAACCAGATTTCAGGCATAATTTACACTCAATACAAACCAAAATAAATACAATGTAATTAAATTTGATATGGAATTTGTAAAAGACTTTACAATATTTCTACACCAAAAAGGCATTATAAAATTTGGGGATTTTACGCTTGCAAGTGGAAAAAAGAGTTCATACTATGTAGATTTAAGATTAGTACCAAGTTATCCCCATAAGTTTAGGGAGATGGTAAAATATTTGGAAAATGAGATTGTACAAGATATTGGACTAGAAAAATTTGATTCAATTGTTTCAGTTCCAACAGGAGGGTTGGTAATTGCATCAGCATTAGCCATAGAAACAGTCAAACCCCTAATCTATGTTAGAAGTAAACCAAAAGATTACGGCACATCAAAATCAGTTGAAGGAAAAATTTACGATGGAATGAATGTAGTAATGATTGATGATGTTGCAACTACAGGAGGTTCAGTTGTTAATGCAATTAAGTCTCTAAAGGAAGTGAATATTTCAATTAAAGATGCATATGTAATTGTCAATAGAATGGAAGGTGCCAAAGAAGCTTTAGCAGAATTGGGAGTAAAAATGCATTCTATTTTAGACATATTACAAATTTCAGAAATACTATACAAAGAAAATATCATTGATGAAGATATTTTAGAAAAAGTAAAAAAACAAATCAATAAATAAATTCTGGCAGCTCAGACAAATGCCTTCCAATCATCATTCAGATATAACTCTGATTCTTCATTGCGACCATTAAGTTTTGAAAGTGCTTATTTTAAAACTAATTGAAAATAAATGGGCCCGAAGGGCTTCGATCCCTTGGCTCACCGGTTATGAGCCGGTTACTCTACCAAGCTGAGTTACGGGCCCTAAGCAAATGAATTTTTTCTTAGGTATAAAATGTTATGAGGTTAACAGTATTCTTCAAAACAACTGTCTAACAACAAATTTTGAGCAGAAAGAGATTTGTCTGCAATTTCAATTAAGTTGTTTGAGTCAGTTGAAGATTTTTCTAAAATATTTCTCCATGCTGCAGCGTGTCTAATGTCAGCTTCAGTATGGAGTTTGAAATATTCTGTTGCTTCATGATTTGTTAAACCATAGAATTCTGCCAATCCATCAAGTTTTGTTTGACTGATTTTTGGGATTTCTTTTTCAAAGGCATACATTGCGCATGCTCCACCTTCATATGTATTCATTAATTTATTCAATTCAGAAACAGCTCTCAGTGTTTTTGGCAATCCAGTATAAGCGGTTAATTCATCTTCAGAAATTCCAAGTTCTCCTGCAAATGCAATCCATGGTTGAATATGATCAGATTCTTCTTGCTGATTTTCAATTAACTCATTTACTACACCATCTGGTGCTTTTTCAATAATTGGGGCCATAAAGGTAGGAACTGCCTTAACAAGTTGAAAATACTCTTTCGAATAACCTGCTAAAGATTCCTTTGTCAATTTTCCATCAGACCATGATTGGTAAAATGGATGTTTCAATAAACTTCGTTCTTCAATCATTTCATCAATTTTTTTAACTAAATTCATAATTCATCTGCAAATTTGCCAGTAAAAAAATCTTTGTGGTTTACAAAAGATTTTATGGTCAAAATACAGAACTTTTTTGGGTTCCAGTGGTGTAGACCGGTCAAGCATTTTGCCCTTTCAAGGCAAAGATCCCGGGTTCAAAATCAAATGATGAAAATCCCGGCTGGAGCACCAAGATTTATTTACTTATGGGAAAATTTTTTCATTATACTATCTTGGACAGAAAAAATATCGAGATCAATCCTTTACTTGAAACATATGGAGAATATATCAAAAAGATAGATCAAGCTTTAGATAAAGAATTATCATTATATTCAGAATCAGAATTTATCGAGCCTCTCAAGTATTCATTAGATGGAGGAAAAAGAATAAGACCAATTATTTTGACTTTGGCTGCTGAAAGTGTGGGTAAAATCGATGATAATACATTTGCAGCATCTTGTGCTGTCGAATTCTTACACATGGAATCAATCATCCATGACGATATTATAGATAATGAAACTATGAGAAGACAAAAAGATCCGTTTCATATTAAATTTGGATATAATACAAGTGTTTTAACTGGTGATTTTGTTTTAGGATTGATTCTTGCAATATCTTCGAGATTAGATAATGCAAGAATTACAAAAGATTTGGCTTCAACTGCAATGTTAATGAGTGAAGGGGAAATGATTGAAAATAGATTAGAGGCAAGTGAGGATGTTACATTTGATGATTATCTAAGAGTTATAGAATACAAAACAGCAACAGCATTTGAAGTGGCAGCAAGAGCAGGTGCAATTATTGCAGGAGGAACTGAAGAGCAAATTGAATCATTAACAAAATATGGAATAAACCTTGGAATTGCATATCAAATAAGAGATGATTTGTTTGATTGGAAAAATGAAGATAAATTATTCAATATCTTGATTAAGAAAAGTTCGGACCCAAGAGATGTATTCAATAAAATGGAAGAATTGTTAAAAGAATATGCCGAAAAAGCAAGAGTAGGGTTAAGAGGAATTCCAGATAATGATGCTAAAATAAATTTAGAAAATTTAATTAAATTTACTTCATTTAAGGCATAAGACCTAAACTAAAAACAGGAGTTGCAAATTCTACAAATTTCATTATTGGTTCTGGATATACACCAAATCCTATCAAGAAAATCGTTGCAGTAATCATTACAGCAATAATTGATTTTGGTTCTTTAACTCTCTTTTCTGTTTCGCCTTCAAAGTACATCTTTCTCGTAATCCAACCATAGTAAGCAAGAGATAATGCACTGTTTAAGACACCAGCTATTGCAAGCCATGGTGCCCACCAAATTACAGAACCAGCATCTAATGCACCACCAAATAACATCAACTTACTCCAAAATCCTGCAAGTGGAGGAACACCAGCCAATGCAAATAATGAGATTACCAAAGCAAGAGCAGTAATTGGCATTCTTCTTCCAAGGCCCTTCAGTTTATCAATATGAGTAACAGCAAGAGTTGTTACAATTCCTGCAATTGCAATAAAGGCCATGCCTTTCATCACTGCGTGGTTCAGAATATGATACAAAGAACCTTGCAAACCAAGTGAACTATGAGGAGCAATTGCAAGACCAATCAGAATGTATCCAGCATGTGCAATACTAGAATACGCCAACATTCTAGAAAGATTCTTTTGCATTATTGCAGCAACATTACCAATAGTCATTGTCATAACGGCAAGAATTCCTAAAGCTAAAGTCCAATCAAGATGTAAAACAACCATTCCAAGAATTACAATTCTAATCGTTGCAGCAAATCCAGCCTTCTTAGTAGCTGCTGCAAGTAATGCTGTGATTGGAGGTGGTGCACCTTCATATGTATCAGGAAGCCATTGATGGAAAGGTACAAGTCCCATCTTGAATCCAAATCCTGCAATAAACATTCCAACTGAAAGTAACGCAAGAGGCAATAGTGAAGGATCAAGTGTGGAATATCCTTGAATTACTTCTCCAATATTTGTAGAACCAGTTAATCCATATGAAATTGAAATTCCGTAAACTATGATTGCAGATGATAATGCACCAAACAAGAAATACTTTAGAGCAGCCTCATTTGAGCTTGGATTCTTTTTCATAAATCCAACTAAAACATATGTTGGAATACTCATTAATTCCCATGCAACAAACAACATTACCAGATCAGTAGAATATGCTACTAGCACCATACCAATGGTTGCAAGTAAAATTAGTGAATAGTAAACAGCAAGGAGAATTATGTTTTCT
>FUWD013185923.1_pt1 | contig 10798 bp, 12 predicted proteins | sample 1063281 | NCBI WGS metagenome assembly FUWD01 (sample SAMEA79048168, study PRJEB19326) | metagenome | biome: marine
AGTGGTAGTGCGGCGCGGATTACCTTTTGAACACCGAAAAAGTTCGTCTCCATCTGATCGCGAATTTCCTGTTCTGATAAGTCTTCAAAAATCCACCAATGGCATAGCCGGCGTTGTTGATTAGCACATCCAGACGCCCTTCGTCCCGTTCGATCTGTTCCATTGCGGAAACAGTTGAAGCATCTTCAGTAACATCAAGCTCAAGGATTCTGACTTCCCCGCCGCGCTGGGTAGACTCCGCTAGCAGATCACCTTTCTTGTCTAGATTCCGCATGGTGGCATAGACAGTATGACCTCCCGAAGCAAGTCTGGCTGCTGCCAGCATTCCGAATCCACTAGAACATCCTGTAATAAGTACCACGCTCATGGGTTCAAATATAGCAAACTCGTGTTGCTCTTGACAAACTTTTGCCAACGGCGTATTTTCTTATAATGAAAGCGGAACTTGTAAGCTTTGGGGTACTGGAAATCTGCAAAATAATGGCAGTTGATCCACCGGATACAAACGCCATCCTTCATTGCACCTGTTAGTCTTAGTTTCACAAACACCCTGATTTTCCCCTCCCAATGAGATAAATTCCAATCATGCCCGCTGCCATTGAAGTCCGTAACCTCACCAAGATGTATGAGGATATCCCTGCCCTGCGCGGGATTGACCTTACAATTCAGTCTGGAGAATTTTACGGTCTGCTTGGACCTAACGGCGCCGGGAAAACTACAACCATAGGTATCATTACCGGACTGGTTAAACTCCAAGGCGGAACTGTCTCCGTCTTCGGTAAAGACATCGTTCGGGACTACCGTTACACGCGTTCTCAGATCGGCGTTTCTCCTCAGGACTTCACCAGCGACTGGTTCTTCACCATCGAAAAACTCCTCTACTTCCAGGCGGGATACTACGGAATCACTCAAAAAGAAGCTGCGCCCACCATCGAACGGCTTCTGGAGCAATTCGGACTTACAGCTAAGCGCGATTCCAAGATTCGGCAATTGTCCGGAGGAATGAAGCGCCGCTTCCAGATTGCCAAGTCGCTGGTAAACGACCCCGACATTCTCATCCTCGATGAGCCCACAGCCGGTGTGGATGTTGAACTCCGGAGGATGCTGTGGAACTACCTTCGTGGTCTGCACCGTGAGGGAAAAACCATCCTCCTCACTACTCACTACATCGAAGAAGCTGAACAGCTTTGTGAAAAAGTTTCCATTATTGATGAAGGTAAGATTATTACAGAAGGAACACCTAATGATCTCATCCGCTCTCTTGGGCAAAGGCGGTGTGGAAGTACACGTTTCTGGATGGGAAGAGGCTATGGAAAAACGGCTGACCAATCTGACATTTACCTACGAACCGTCTGAAGATGGCGGTAGAGTTATTTTCACAGTTGATAACCCCGAGAAGGAACTGACCAGAATTGTTGACTCCCTCTCCTCTAACGGATGCACCATTCATGAAGTAAAGGTCACCAAGTCAAGCCTGGAGGACGTTTTTATTGAATTGACAGGAAAAACTATAAACGAGTGAATTTGATGAATAGTAATTAGTGTACGAAATATAGTCAATGGAAAATTAAAAATGACAACAGTAATACAACACATTAACTGGGTCGGCTTCAGGACACTGGTGGTAAGAGAGATCACCCGCTTCCTTTCGGTATATCGTCAGACAATCTTCCCGGGAGTGATCTCTTCATCTCTCTACATTATTATCTTCGGCTTTACCCTTCAGCAAAGGATATCTTCTATAAACGATGTACCGTACTCCATTTATATTATACCCGGCCTTGTCATGATGAATGTCATCACCAACGCCTACAACAACACTGCCTCCAGCATTCTCCAGATGAAGCTGTTGGGACAAATACAGGATATGCTCATCACCCCTTTGAGCAATCTCGAACTGGCTATTTCCTTTATTATCGGCGGAGCTGCACGGGGTTTCATCAACGGTGTCATGGTTCTTTTAGTCGGTATGATCCTTACGGGGATGCCGTTGGAGCATCCGTTCTACGTCCTCCTCTTCCTGCTAATGGTATCGTGGAGCTTCTCAAGTGTTGGACTGATTATCGGAATCATGGCCGAAAGTTGGGATAACATCGCTACTATGGTAAACTTCTTTATCACTCCATTAATTTTCCTGGGCGGTGTCTTCTACTCTATTAACATGCTGCCCGAATTTTGGAGAACCCTTTCCATGGCCAACCCTATCTACTACGTCATCAACGGACTGCGCTACTCAGTGCTCGGCGGAGGGGCCGCAGATTCTTCTATCGGACTTTCCCTTTTTGCTGCCGGAGTTATGACAATTTTGTTTACTGTGGCAGGAACGTATCTATTTCATCGGGGCTACCGGATTCGCCAGTGACGCTTCGCAGAACCCCTTTACTGTTTCTTCTTGCTGCTGGCTTACTTAACGCACACGACTTGCCCGATCAACCTCCTTCATGGACTCACTACCTCCGCATGGGCGCTGCTCAAGAGGAGTCGTCATCGGGAGCCATGGGTTTCTACCGCATCAAGCGTATTCACGGAAACACGTTTCACGATCTGCGGGTGTTGGGAATGCACCTTCAAGATGCTACCATAGCTACAGCCCGGTACAAATCGAGCCAGAAGTTTACATCAGCACCTAAATTTTACCGCTTTACGGTTATGTCGCTTCGGCACAACAGTATCAGTGATCTGAAGATACGCTACCACTACAACCAGGGTTTCGGCGGATTTGTTTTCGAGAAACCCACTACTCACCTTACGGCGGAAGCAGCTCTCTCCTACGACATGTCGGACTATCTTAGTGACACTCGTAAAACCTCCTACTTTAAGTGGGGACTGTTTTGGGATGTTGATATCGGGCGCAATTCTCTCGCTTTTGACTTCGAGAACTTCAAACAAATAAGCGATCGTGAATCGGGGGAAGTGGATCAGTCGCGATTTGAACTTTCCGTTGAATTAAACATACCCATCTGGAAAAATGTGCAGCTGACTGTCGGTTACGAGGAAGAATTTTATAACAGTGAAGAGATACCAAACATCCTCTTCATGTATGTTTCTGCGGGGATAAAGCGACCTTTGGCTCTTACTTTCTGAATCAGACCAATACGTTAATATTTACAGAAATTTATCTGAAGATGAATTACTCCCGGGCATTCGCCGCCACCCACGCCGAGTAATTGCCCTCATAACCGGCTTTCTTCTGGAGTTCCTTGATTTTCATCCGCACAGCATCTACATCAACTCCACTATCTGGGAGTCGGTTCTCAGCTACATAAATGGCAACCTCCCTAGAATGATCACGTGAGACACGAATATTGCCTTTACCTGTGATGGAATTCCCCACACCGAAAACATTGTCAAGACCGTTAATTTCACCTGTCTCCAAGTCTTTGATATCGTAAGTACTCCATTCCATAGGCATTCCAACAATCGGTTCAGGGATACTGCCGATAGAACTTATTACCATTGAATATTTGACGTCGTTTTCTGTCCCTGCTTTGGAAACTGCCTTATTATTGATGACATCGTTTTCGATCATCCTCAGACCTACCAGCTTACCGTCTTCCTCGATAATTCCAACAGGTTGTGTTTGGTCTTTGAACCGGAACAGATATTTGTTCTGTGCATTTTGCAGAATCTTCGCCCGGGTCTGGCGCACTTTTTCTTCCTTCTCGGCTGAAGCACCTTCAGGAATGGAAGCAAGCGGCATGTTACGAACATTCCGGCGATACAGCAGATAGGTTCCCTGCAGCCCTAAGTCCTCCCATGTTAGATCAAACTCAGCTAATGCTTTGGGAATCCCCTTGTGTTCTAATTCGAGCGTGCTGAGCTCAATCCCGCGCTCTTTGAGTACATTCGACACAAGCTCCACCTGGAGAATCTTTGCCACATCAATAGAAGCTAAGCCACCACCAATCACAACGGCATTATCTGTCACATCAATGTGTTCGCCTTCGTAGGTAGATTGTTCGTGGTGGTTAAACCAATAGACAAATGGATTCTGGTAGTAAAAGTTGTCTCCTTCGTATTTAGCTATTTCCTTAACCGGGAATCCTCTATCCTTCCAAGCACCATTAGCCATGAGGACTGCACTGCATCCCATATTTACCAGATCCCCCATGGAATAATCTCTACCTATCTTAGTATTTGGAACAAAATCCACAAGCTCCTGATCCACTCTTTCATTTATGAGTGCCATCTGCTTTTTACGCTGTTTTGTATGCCACTTGGGAAGACCGTCTTCAATTTTCCCGTACGGGAGATCATTTTGCTCGATCACTACACAACGAATGCCTCGTTCGGTCAATTGATACACAGCCTCCGAACCGGCTACAGCACCACCTACAATTGCTACAATCTGATTTTCATTAGACATTTTTCTTTATCCTTTAATTGCTAAACCAAATGATTTAACCGTTAAAATGATAGAAAGAATCCAAGTGGCGAATTCATATCTATTAGACAGGAGTAAATTTAGGACTTCTAATTCTTGGATTCAAATATTGTTGAAAAACTCTCTAATTTTCATTCAGCATCACCCGAACCGAATCGAGATTCCCATCAATTTCTGGATACGGTACAATATTGAGGATCTCTGCTATTAGCGGATAGATATGAATATTGGAAAACGTATCCATTGTGTATCCTTTTCTAAAAGCTTTACCCCTGGCGTAAAAAATAGTATGCATACTCATCTCTTGATTATCGTATCCATGTGTACCCCAGACAGCACCTGGATTTTTCTTTAGCATCCACAGCTTTGAAGCTTCTTCCCTGCTTGAAACAATGTACCATCCGTCATCTGCAAGAAGCAGAAGATGGGGTATTCTACGGTTGTCTTGATAGCGCCATCTTTCCGGGAATTCACTCTTCAGATAAGTTTGCAAGTGAGGGTGTGCTCCCCGCAGTCGATCTGCCGCAGACACGAGCGAAGGACCATCTTCAATTTGCGCCACAAATGTAAAAGGGTCACTCCCGCTCAACTCAAAATCTGCTACATTAATGTAATCTTCAAGATAAATCAACCGCTCTGAAGTGACTTCTGACATGCCGTGATCTGAACAGATTATCAGATTCACATCACCACCAACTTCCAGTTTATCAAGTGCTGCCAAGATCAATCCCAGAGTAGAATCCGCCTGCTGTACAGTCCGGATGGTTTCCGGAGAATTAGGTCCATAATCATGGCCGGTCCAGTCAGGCTCGTGAAAGTAGAGCAGTATCAGGTGCGGACGTTCGTCAAGCGGCATCTCCAGCCATGTCACCATCTGCTCCACACGATCGCTGAAAGAAACATCTTGATCGTAGTAATAATAATAACTTGGGTACTTCCCTCCGATAGGAGCTTCCGAGCCGACCCAGTAATAGGACGCCGTTTTGACTCCCTGATTCTCAGCCGTTACCCAGATAGGCTCCCCGCCGTACCACTTGGCATTCTGAACTGCAGATCTATCATCTAATTTATAGAGTTCATCCCACTCGGGATCACGGAATTCGTTGGAAACTATACCGTGATTCTCGGCATACATTCCCGTAGCGATGGCATAGTGATTAGGAAATGTTTTTGTCAAAAAAATCGGTCGAAGGGAGTTCGCTTTCACGCCTTCTCTCGCCAATCGATCAAAGTTCGGAGTTTCAGCATAATCCGGGTAATCATAGCGGAAACCGTCAAAGGAGACAAGAACCACATACGAATCGTCACTCGCAAATCCCCAGACAATAAGAGAGATAAGCAAGAGTGGAATTATTCTAAGTCTATAGTGATTTTTTATTGGTCTAACTCACTAATGCGCACAAAGGCAAAAATAGTTTCTGGATACTTATCCGTTATTAGAAGGAATCCTCTGTTATCAAGCCTGACGACTCCTTCCCAGTTTCGTGACTCTTCTTCTATCTGTTCAAGCTGAATTGGAGGATGGTTCGTTATACGTACTTGACTGTTCTCAACTCGAAACTCAACCAATCGCTCTACAGCCTCAGATTTCAAATGACTTGGACCCTCTCCAAAATGCTCCGCCAAAGGATCTACAGCAGGCAGGATGGTTTTATCACCAGGCCAATAATAGTTTATTACCCAAAATTTTCCATCACTGTCAATATCGGTGGCATCTGTAATTCGATATTCCAGATGTTCAAGAGGAAGCGTTGATTCCACAGATAACTCAAAATCATATACCACAACTTCAGGTTTTGAATTTAGTCCAACACCATTAATCTCATGAAAAGTCATCAATCCATCACCAGTTAACACCAGTGATTCGTATGTCATGTTTCGTATATCAGATTGTGGCTTTACCTTCTGAAGAGTTGTCGGATCAAGATGAATTATTTCTAAACCGGATTCCACTTCTCCTTTTACCAGGTAACCCATCATGCCTGAGTCTGTCTTCGCTTCTATCGTCATGTACACCACATCATCAATGAAAGCAATAGCCTCGAATCCTTCATATCCGGGGATTTGACTGGATAGATTACTGTCGTCAAAGGGGATAGTTTTCGGTAACAGTTTATATTCTCTCTCTCCAATTATTGCTGCTTCCAATTCTGAGCGGGTTAGATAAAAAAGAGAGCCGTATTCACCGTGTGGAAATCGCTCGGGGTTTTCCGGCAATAAGATAAGTCGGTCACCATCCCAGGCAAGACCAGAAACTTCACTTTCCCGATCCGCTAATGGTCCTGCCAATGGTAATATCTGAACAGAAGCCTCAGTAAGTGCACTGCAGTTATATAACAAAAATGTAAACAGAACAGCGAGGGGATATCTCATTTTGAGGCTCATAACGACCACAAATCTCACTGAGTCTGAGGAGTTTTCCAATAAAGATTTTTGCTTCAGCCCTTGACTAAGAACATTACAAGCACTATCTTTCAGGAAGAGGCAAAAAATTGAAATGGAAGAACAATTCATTTTACTTACAATTAACCATACTTTTGGCTTGTGTAAATGTTGAAGGTCAACCAATTGAAAATGACACACTTTTTTACCAAGTCTTAAGACAGGCTATGATTGAGGACCAAATAATTGACAGAGGTGTAAGCGATGAAAGGGTTATCAAAGCAATGGCGGATATCCCTCGCCACTTGTTTGTTAAAGAATCTCTTCGTGATTTAGCTTATGCTGATGGACCGTTGCCTATAGGTTATAGCCAGACCATAAGTCAGCCATACATCGTAGCATACATGACAGAAATCCTCCAACCGGATACCCATCACACAGTCCTGGAAGTGGGCACCGGTTCAGGCTATCAGGCGGCCATATTGTCTAAACTGGTTCATCACGTTTATTCAATAGAAATTATCACCGAACTTGGGAAAGAGGCTACCGAACGGCTGGAACGGTTGGGATACGACAATGTGACTGTCCGGATAGGTGACGGCTATAAAGGATGGGAAAAACATGCTCCTTTTGATCGAATCATTGTCACTGCAGCACCTGAACAGATTCCCGAAAAGCTAGTGGAACAGTTAAAACCTGGAGGTCGGATGGTACTCCCTGTGGGCGAGACATTTTTGGGACAGGACATGCTGGTAGTAAAAAAAGATAAAACAGGTCAGGTTACTACTCAGGAAACTATTCCAGTCCGATTTGTCCCTATGATTCACGAACACAGAGAATAAAACCTGCTGTCTGAATTAATTCCCTTCAAGCGCCGCGTATTTTTGCCAAAATCTCACTGCCTCAGCCCACTCTTCAGATGAATAGTGCGCCTTAGTACCGCCCGGCAGCTCTAATTGATTGCGCATCATCGTCACTGGCCCCATGGGCAACTCCTTTACCCCCTCCGGAACAGCATGAATGCTGATGAGTTCCCATTCAGCATCGGTAGATTGTTCATCGCTTTCCACCAGCACATCGTGGCGGTAGAGAATCAGTTCCACTTTTCCAGCCGGGAGTGCTTCACCGTTTGCTGCTCTTAATCTAATATATGGCTCTTCGTCCTCTCTCCGGCGGACTACCTCAGCTTTCAGTTCACTGTTCTCATCAATGCACACGAAAGGACAGACAAAATGCTTAACCAAAGAGTGATCTACATCCACAATACACACTCCATCCCGGTAGCCCTGTCGGAAGTGGCTTGCCTCCAACTGCTCTAAAGCATGTAGAGCTATATCTTCGAATGATAGGCTCGGTGAATAGGTCTTGCCTGAACCGGCAACTTGACGGCGAACGAAAGCGTTGACTGCTACCTTCATCAATTTTTGCTCCTTTTTAAAGTAAATGTGAAGTTTAAGTAGAACATTACCACCGGAAGTAAGCCGGATGTCCTTCTTTCACCGCCACAAAAGTACCGCGGCAGGTGGCACATACTTTCCCTCCGGAAGATAGTTCACCCTCCACGACAGCACGGTTTCCTTCCAGCTCCATCAGCCATGCCCGAAGATGAACGGAACTATCTGACGGAGTAGGACGCAAAAGTTTAACACTGTAGTCAGCAGTTACAGTGGAGGGGACATTGTCCTCCTCAGCCGCTTTCATCAAATGGTAGGCTGCTGTCCAGTTGCAGTGACAATCAAGAAGTGTACCGATGATTCCGCCGTTAAGCACTCCGGGAAAGGCCTCATGATGCTTCAGTGCAGACCACTCAGCGACTACATAGTCCCCATCCACAAAGCTGTTAATACGTAATCCGCTGTCATTAGTTGGACCGCATCCGAAACAGATACTCTCCGGTGCGTATGTTAGCTGAAGGCTTTTCTCATTCATGCCGGAGAAGGTGCCACTTGGCTAATGCGCTTTTCTACTCTGCGCAAACCCCATTGAAGCCAAACAGAAGCTACAATTGCTGAAGAAATCATTGAAATCACCATTGAAATCCAAATCCATTCGATAGGTTTATTGAGCCAATAGACGAAAATTACCGTAAGCACTACGCTAATGAGAAAGACTCGTAAAAACGTAATTACCAGCATTGGCATACCGAATCCTAATCCTTGCAGTATGCGACCACTTGCCATACTGATAGCGATGAACGGATACGCAAATACCAATATATGAACGTAATCTTTTCCAAACACAATAACATCCGTGTCATCCGTAAAAACTGATATAATAACTTCAGCGTTAAAATAAAATATTGCTCCAAGTACAATACCTATAAGTGCTGCGCGGCTCATACCGTAGTAGATAACCTGTCGGACCAGGTCCATCCGCCGAGCGCCGTGAAACATTCCTACTACTGTTACCAGTCCAGTGGCTATAGCAATGGACGGCATGAGAAAAATATGATCTACTCGACTGCCTACTCCATACGCTGCAACGGCAAGATCGCCCATTTGAGCTTCATTGGGAAACATCCCGGAAATAATCCTGTTAAAAACGAAGTTCCCGCTGGACATGAGTACCATGGAAAAGGATGCAGGAATTCCGATTAGGAATATTTTTTTGAGGATTATGCTCGAAAATGAAAAATCTTTCATGGAAAAAGTGACATACGCATGTTCCTTGACAAAAAGCATATAAATAAATATGAGACAAACTGCGGTCTGACTGACAACGGTAGCCACAGCAGCACCTTTCACACCCATATCCAAACTAAACATGAAGATAGGATCTAAAATGATATTCACCACAGTTCCCATAGCTTGAATCATGACCGGTGTACGCACGTTTCCTTCTCCTGTCAGGATAGAGCGGAAAAAAACGGACAATACCATAAACATGTAACCAATAATGATTATACTGAAATAATCCCAAGCCGGACCGATGGTGTTCTCTGAAGCACCTGCCAATAGAAGAAGATCCTTACCCCACAAGAACCCTGCCGTAGTTATAGCTGCTCCAAGTATCAATCCAAGTGCCACGCCGTGCTCAGCACTGTTGTCAGCCCCTTTCTTGTCTTCTGCTCCAATAAAATTAGCAATAACTGCGGTAATTCCTGAGCCGAGCCCAAACACAATTCCTAGACCGAAAAACATGAGCGGTCCAGCATACTGTACAGCCGCTAGAGCTTCTTCTCCAACCTGCCCAACAAATATCATATCTACCACCATATAGGCGGTCTGGATCGCCAGTCCAATCATCATGGGTAGAGCAAGAACCCAGATAGCCCGTCGAGGGTTTTCTTTAAACTCTTCCAGTCGGGATTCTTTTTTACCTGTAATATCCATTAATTATTCCACGGACAGCACTTCAATCGTCCATTAGGGAAAAGGGAGTTTCAGCACAAACTCGAATATATGAAAGGTAAAAGAGGAGATTGTATTTGAACGGTAAGGTAAAGAATAAAATTAAAAACTCACTACTTATACATCAAAATTTCCAAGATGTCCCAACTCCCAGGATAACACCCGCTACTCCTCCATAATTAATCCCCAGATCAACTACCAGTTTGTCAATTTTCAGTCCAACGCCGAGAGCTGTTTCGGTTATGATATCCCGATAAAGATTTTGTGTCATCTGTCCCAGTTTATACGAACTTGTTCCCCATCGAAGGTATAAATCATGTGGCAGATTAAATTCTCCTCCCGCTCGGATTACTCCTCTCTCTTCCTTGCCCCACCAACTGCCATCTACTGAAATTTCCATGGGGAGATACTTTAACTTCTTTGTGATACCGCCTGCCACACTTGTTGGGATTGTTTCGTTGTACTGCGTATAATTTGAAAGCGTGATACCCAGATTATTGATGGCAAATCCTAGATGTAAATCATAACGCGAGATTTCTATTGCAGTGCCGACAGAAATCAGTCCCAATGTAGCGGAAACATCTTCAACCTGACTCACAAGCAACCCAGCTGAACCTCCCAGTGCAACTCCGGGCAACAGGGGATAGCTGGCGGCAGCAGAAATCCAACTTTCGTCTGCACC
>FUWD013022803.1_pt1 | contig 10791 bp, 8 predicted proteins | sample 1063281 | NCBI WGS metagenome assembly FUWD01 (sample SAMEA79048168, study PRJEB19326) | metagenome | biome: marine
CCAGTCTGTGACGAAGCTTTGCTCCAGAAGTTAGAGCAAGCGGTGGCCTTGCATTTCGGGGCGGAAACCCCGTCAACATCAACAAAGGAGGGCGCTGAAGCCCTCACTGCCACCGCAAACAGAGAGGGGCGGTATGAAATACTGAGATTCTCTGTAATCAAGGATGGCCTCGACACCCTTCGCTACGCTGTGCGCGGTATCGGTGGTGACAGGCAGAAAGATTTTTTAAGCTCATCGCCTCTTGATAATATTTCAAGGAAATTCCTTGACAGAGAATGGTTGATGGGGGCGCTTTGCAGCTTGAGGGGTAAGTACCGAGGTACCTCGGTTGGACAGAAGCCTGCACTCATATGGAACGAGGCAAAGTGCCTAATCTCGGAGGCGATTTTAGACGCCCTCAGCAGTTTTGACCGTTTTTATGACCACTACGGCATCGCTTGCGCGAAACTGAAGACAGCAATGTCTCACAAGGCAGGACTCCAGCCAGCCTTGTTTGACAAAAAAATCGCCTCTTTCCCGATCACCTATTACAAAATCATAGATGAGGCGGTTACGGTAGAAGAGGACGGGTATAAGTTTGGCGCGAAGTGGTTCTACATTATGGGAAACCATAGTGGAGAAAGGTACCACGTCTCAGAACAGAGTATCGTGGATGTAAACCTAACACAACAAGCGCCACACTAACCCCGCCAAGCGCAGGGTTCGGCAGTGACGGCAAGCTTTTTCCCTCGTTTGCGCTTTGAGCAAACGAGGTCCGCTGAGGAAACAGACATGGTTAACTTGGGAGGCTTGCGATCAAGCAAGTCTCCCCTTATTATTGAGCATTTCTTTGCGAAGGAATGTTCATAGTGAGAAAGAAGAATAGAAGCGAGAAGCTGGAAGTGAACAAAAAAACCAGTAGCATGCAGTGAGTAGCATGTAGTAAGAATAGAACCCCCTTCTCACTCCGGAACGGACGAGTCCCGCCGAAGTTTTAACGAAGGCGGATGAGGAGACCCTCACCCCGACCCTCTCCCAGAGGGAGAGGGGGGCTTCTGTCCTCCCTGCTCTCCATCCCTTACTCCTTCCTACTGTTTCCCTTCCCCCTTCCCTCCCCCGTCCTGCGGACGAGCCGATCCGCGAGCGGATACCCGTGCACGGGCCGTTTGCCGATCCACACTCTTCGTGATGCCTCCGTTTCCGAGAGATCTCTCTCCTTTCGGGAACGACGACGGCTCACCCTCCGCTTGTCCGCAGAACGGGGTATGGAACCGAAAAAACGAGGCGTATGCCTCGTTTTTTTCGTGCATCAAAACATCAGACTAATCCTCGCAAGAAGGTTCCTACATCCATGACCCGAACGTCTTTTTGGATAAAATCAGTATCGGGCACATTGACGAGCTGATATTTGAACGGGATATCGAGTTTCCGTCCGAAGTAGAGTAGTTGTTTAGAAACAGTCATATCGGTGCTCTTCACTTCGACCGCAAACCATGGCTTCCGATCGACGGAGACGATAAAATCGACTTCATGACCGTCGCGATCACGAAGATAGGAAAGCTCGGCTTGGTATCCATGTACGTCGTAGAGAAAATGACAGAATTTCAGAAGATGCGAAGCGACCATATTTTCGAGCCGTGCAGTATCATCCGAAACCTGCGACCAATCCCAAAGATACAGCTTTCTCTCTTTTCGCAATGCGTTTATGCCCTTGATCGAATATGGAGAAAGTCGGAAATGAAAATAAAACCGCTCCAAGATATCGAGCCAATGAGCCATTGTCTTATATGAGACTGCCAGATCTTCCTGAAGCGAGCGGATGGAAAGAGGTGAACCAACGCGCTCTGGCAAAAGAAAAACCAAGACCTGAAGCGAGGAGAGGTCGCGAATACTTTCAAGGTCACGAATATCTTCCTTGACGATTTTCTTCATCCTCTGATTGTGCCATCTCCGCAGTGTCCGTGCGTCACCGCGAAAGTACGGCTCGGGGAATCCGCCGAAACGGAGCAATCGGTCAACAATCGATTGCGTTTCGTTACTCTTTGAAAATGACAACTCTCCGAATAGCGGAACCAATTCCATCGATCCGACAAGTTCGGCGACTGAAAGCGGATGTAACCGAAGATAGTGATATCGCCCCATTAGGGAATCACCTCCACGACGATACAGGTCAAGCCGAGCGCTTCCGGTTACAAGTATATGAAAGCGGTCCTTATATACGTCAAACTGGCCCTTGATATAATTTTTCCAGTTTCGATATTTGTGTATCTCATCAAAAATGACAAGTCCTGCCTCCGGATCGAAAACAGCCCTGAGAATCGTTTTACGATTCCCGATATTATCCCAATTCAAATACGAATATCCCGGATATTGACGTTCCCCGATATGCCGGGCCAATGTCGTCTTACCGACTTGCCTCGGCCCGCCGATGAAAACCATCTTTTCCTGAAGATCCGACTCCACCTGAGTCTGCAAATACCTCTTTTCAGACATAAATATGTATATATTATCACCCCCATTTTATACCGTACTCCATATTTGTGTCAACCATTTTGGAGCAGCTAATACAAGAGCATCATTCATTTTTCTTGTTGTAAAAAGCATAATTAATGGGTTATGGATTTCAAGAATGCCCCAATCAGACCGACAAGCCCGCCCGATTGTCCGCAGAACGGGGTATGGAACAAAAAGACGAGGCACATGCCTCGTTTTTTTTTGCGACTCATCCGTCATGAAGAGATTGCCTCCCGTTATACGTTATCAGTCGTAGGCTAGTCGGTCATTGGCTTTCCTCTCTCTCCTCAAGAAGCCGAAACGCATCGACACCGGAAACCGGAACAAATTTCGAATCCGGATATGCCTCCGTAAAGGCGCGGGGTGACGCCGACCCTTTTCGTGAAGAGTATTTGCATTCATATCCGGTAAGCACACCCCCTTGTTCTTCGATGAGGTCGATCTCCTGCTGATCGTACGTCCGCCAAAAATAATAATTCTTCGGCTGCAGGGCATTGTCCGCCCTCTTCATCCGTTCGACGATAAACCAATTCTCAAACAGCGCCCCGACATCACCGCGCAACCGCATTGGGTTGAAATTCCGTATGACGGCGTTCCGAACCCCGACATCCGAAAAATAGTATTTCGAAGTCTTTGAGATTTCTTTCCGAAGGTTCCGGCTGAATCCGCGCACCTGTATGATGATAAACATCTTCTCCAAGATGTCCAGGTACCGATCCACCGTCTGCTGGCTCAAGGCGAGGTTCCGGGAAAGCTCGGCAATCGAAACTTCGCTTCCGACCTGCAGGGCAAGCAATGTCAGCAGATCAAAAACCTTCTTCGGCTTACGCACCTGCCCGAACATCAGTATGTCTTTGGAAAGATAGTTACCGAGATACTCGGAAAGATACGCCTCTTTTCGCTCATCGCTCTCAAGCGTCTGCACTTTCGGATACATACCGAATCGCAACAGTTCTTCAAGCGCGTCCGTAGGGAGTGTCTTCCTATATTTTTCCGCAACCTCCGCCCACGAGAGCGGATGCATATGAAACGTCTTTGTCCGCCCAGTCAACGGCTCACTCACTTTATTTGAAAGCTCGAAAGAAGAGGATCCGGATAAAACGACTTTAACTGGAAGCTCATCGACGATAAGTTTTGCTGAAAGCCCTATATTTGCTATCCGCTGAGCCTCGTCTATCACGATAATGTCTTTCCCGGATACGGCGCGGCGGAGCGCTTCCAGGTTGTTTTTCCCGAACGCTTCCTGAACGAATACATCGTCCCCTGAAAAATATTCCGCTTTCCCAGAACCGATTTCCGCGATAATCTCCCGAAGAACGGTCGTCTTTCCCGCTTGGCGAGGCCCAAAAAGCAAAGTCACCTCTCCCTTTTCGGAAAATGACTTTTCCAAAAGCGTTTTTATGCTTCTTTTGATTATCATAATTGTATCTATTAGACGAAATATAGCATACTATGATTATATCAATTTATATATATTCAGTCAACTTTACTTCCGAAAAACCGACAAAAAACCGCTTGTCGGCAGCACGAGGGATGGAACCCACGATTCCCGCCTCCGCGGGAATGAACCGAAAAAAACGAGGCATACGCCTCGTTTTTTTGCATTCCCTCACCCTGCCCTCTCCCAGAGGGAGAGGAGGCTTTTGTTTTCCCTGCTCCCTACTCCTCGCGACCGACTACCTGCTGCCCCCCTCCCCCTCACTTCACAATTCACACTTCTTTTCCCTTGCTACTCGCTACCTTCTGCTTGCTACTCGAATATGATCTTCCGCTCGGTTTCCGACACCGACTCGATCGTAACGGTGACGACACCTCGCGGAAGCAGCACTTCCACCCGCTCAGGCCATTCGATCAGGACCAATCCCTCCGGATCGGTTATCCACTCGTCGAAACCGAGCCGGGCAAGATCATCCGCATCATTGATTCGGTACGCATCGATATGATAGACGCGCCGGATACCCCGTGCCGATGGCGCGGCAAGGTCGTATCGGTGCATGATGACGAAGGTCGGGCTCGGAAACGGCCCAACGGCGCCCAGCGCGACCAGAACGCCGGAAGAAAACGCCGTTTTCCCCGCGCCTAAATCACCTCGAAGCGCGACCGTGTTTCCGGCGGATATTTTTTCCGCGAAATCCCGCGCGATATTTTTCGTCTCCTCCTCGGAATGCGAAACGGTGTCCATACGTCGGTACCATAGGCTGCTTCCCGAAGCATAGCCTATATTTCCGCTCCTGTCATCGTAATCACCTGAAATTCGATTTCGTCGGTTCCGTATAAAAACGCCTTTTACGGCTCCTTCCGGTGCGCGTTCTTCGTGTCTGACTTTTCGCTTTCGATTTCGATCTTCGTCCGGACGCCAACATTTGACATAACCGTTTTTCCCTGCTATTTTACCCCTTCACAGGCGTTTTCCGGTGCAAAGAGCCCGGGCTCTGGAAATGCTGCGAACCGTTCCCCGCCCTTCCGGATATTCCCGCCTATGTCTCTCTCCCCGACCGAACAGTTCGCCGAGCTCATGCGAAAAAGCGGACACCCGCTCATCATGCTCCCGTCGCATCCGTCCAAGGACGCGATCGCTTCCGCACTCGCCTTGGAGCGGTTCATCATCGCATCCGGGAAAACGGCGACCGTCGTCGGGGAAAACCTTTCCTCACAGTCCCAGGAACTCGCGTTTCTCGGCGATCCGACCGACCGCCTGGACTCACTGTCGGGAACCCGCGAGTTCGTCCTCTCGTTCAATACCGAACGGAACCGGATACTCGGCGCCCGAAGCGAACAGGATGCAAGCGAGTTCCGCATCCATATCACGCCCGAAAAAGGGACCATCGACCCGCGGGACTTCTCATTCGTACCGGCAAAACTTCAGTACGATGTCGCGTTCGTGGTCGGCGCGTCGGACAAGGAATCTCTCGGCTCGATCTATGCCGAAAATCCCGATATCTTTTACGAGATCCCTATCGTGAATATCGACACGTCGGCCGGCAATGAGCGGTTCGGCCAAGTGAACCTGGTCGACATGACGGCGTCATCGGTCGCCGAAATCCTCTTCGACGCCCTCCTGTCGGTCGACCAGACGAAGATCGGCGACGGGATCGCGGAGTGCCTCCTGACCGGAATCGTCTCGGCAACGGAAAGCTTCCAGCGAAAAAACACGACTCCGAAGGCCCTCCAGGCGGCGTCCCGGCTCATCGAGCTCGGCGCGGACCGGGAGAGGATCGTCCTCGCACTCTACAAGACCCAATCGTTCGGGGTACTCAAGCTCTGGGGACGATTCATGTCGGCCCTGAAGTGGGACGAGGGTCTCCGACTCACCTATGCGGTCCTGTCTCTGGACGATTTCATCCAAAGTCGAACCCGCCCCGAAGACCTCCCGGAAATCCTGGACAAAGTTCGGGCGAACTTCTCGTCCGGAACGCTGTTCGCGGTCATCTACCCCGAAACGCCGACCGTATCGGCTATCGTTATCCGAGCCGTGGAAGCCTCCGTGGCGGCAACGCTCGCGGCACGCATACCGGGAGCGAATCTCCGGGGAGACATGCTTTCATTCGCCCTCCCGTACCCGGCCGGCCCCGATGCTGAAGCCGGCCTGCTGGATGCCGTACGGCTCGCTTCGGAAGCCGGGATGTAGGGAGGTATGAGAGAGGAGGAAATGACGATCAAATGTGGTCTTAACAATTTACCAACAACAAAAGTGACAGCAACATGACACAACGCAGAAAAGCGAATCAGAACGATGATTCAGGGACAGTGCTGTATCGTGCGACGAGATACCTGATTTCCTGGGCCGACGCTACCGAAGTCGGTTTTAGCCCATGGAGCCTTCCTCTATCTGAAGCCGACCACGGAATCGCCAGAATTCGGTTCAACAAGGCGTACATTTTCGAGCGGGGTCCATATGAATGGCTCATTCTTCCGGGGACGATCGAATGCGACCCGGACCATCGATTCATGCGCGGACTGCTCCTGATTCCGAACATCGGAGCCGAATACCCGGGGCCGACGAAGGATTTCTTCAGTTCATTTTTTACCGGTGACCCGTATGACAAGGCTATCTGGTGTGTCGCAATGAGAAACGGAGCCTTTATGACGAATGATGATGCGCTTCATATGGGTCCGATCGCGCGAACACTCGAGGAGGCAGCACCGGCCACCGGAGAGGATACCGCGACGAAAATCCTGCCGGATGACGTCATTATCGGTTCACGTCCGACGACGAGAGACTTTTCCCTCAGTGGAAGAATCCAATACAAGCGGGCGTATGCGAATAAACTCTTCACCGCCCTCTTAAACATCGTCGTAAGATACCGTTGAAACCGAGCACACAGAAACCCGTTCCGCTTTCACGCCTTTTCCGGTACAATGGTACCGTGAACATGTGCGTGATGGCGGATTTTTTCATATACGGTCAGAACGGGCGCCGACACGCGATAAACGAACAACGATATGGTCCAGGTCATCCGACAATCCGGACAGGAGTGGAAAGACAAAAAGACCGCGAAAGCGGCGAAGGTCCTGCAAACGCTTGAAGGAGAATCCAAAGAACAGGAAGCCGCGAAAAAAGCGGCATCACTCGGGCTTCCCTATCTGGATCTCCACATCTTTCCGGCAAATTCCGAGGACGTGACCCTGATACGCGAGGAGGATGCGAAAAAATTCGCGATAGCGACGTTCGACAAGGCGGGAGACACGATACGAATAGCGTTCGCGAATCCCGAAAGCGCCGAAGTGGAAGCGTTCGTGACGGAACTGGCAAAGCGGAACCGGTGGAAGATAGAGCCGTTCGTCGTTTCCACGCAGTCTCTTGAAAAGGTGTGGGCCGTGTACGGAACCGCCCCGCTTTTGAAAAACCTCGACCTGCTCAGGATATCCCTTTCAGGCGAAGATCTTCGGAAGTTCGAAGAGAATTTCGAAGAACTGCTCAGCCTCAAGAATGCCACGACCATATCCGTCTCCCAGACGGTCGAAATCATCCTGGCCGGAGCGAACAAGCTTCGCGCAAGCGATGTCCATATGGAGCCAGAAGAGGATTCGGTCCGTCTCCGATACCGTATCGACGGTGTCTTGCAGGATGTCGGCAACATACCGAAAGACATATACCGCCTCACGATCTCGCGGGTCAAGATGCTCGCGAAGATGAAGCTTAATGTCCGGGACCGTTCCCAGGACGGACACTTCGACATGTCGGTCGACGGGAAAAAGACCGACCTCCGCGTCAGTATCATTCCCGGCAGCCATGGAGAAAGCATCAACCTCCGCATCCTGAACGCCGACAGCGTCCTTATCGACATGAAAACGATCGGGATAGAAGGGGAAACGCTCGAAAAGGTCCTGCACGCCATCGGTCGTCCGAACGGCATGATCCTGAACACGGGGCCTACCGGATCCGGAAAGACGACAACGCTCTACAGCCTTCTGCATGCCATAAACAAACCGGAGGTGAAGATCATCACCGTCGAGGACCCCGTCGAATACCAGCTCCCGGGAATCGTCCAGACGGAAGTCTCGAAAGACCGCTCTTATACGTTCGCGCAGGCATTGCGTGCCATCGTTCGTCAGGATCCGGACGTCATCCTTGTCGGCGAGATCCGCGACGAGGAAACGGCGGAGGTGGCCGTGAACGCTGCCCTGACCGGACACCTGCTGTTCTCGACCATCCACTCGAACACGGCGCCGGGCGCGGTGGGACGATTCGTCGAACTCGGCGTGAAGCCGTCGCTTATCGCTTCGGCGACGGACATCATCATCGGGCAGCGGCTCGTCCGTGTGCTCTGCGACGACTGCAAGGAATCCTACGAACCTGCGCGGGAGACGCTCGACGGCATCGAACAGATCCTCTCGATCATCTCCCCGAAGGCGAAGGTGGAGATTCCGCGCGATGCGAAGACACTCTGGAAGTCGGTCGGATGCCAGAAGTGCGGCTTTACCGGCTATCGTGGACGGATCGGGATATTCGAGGCGTTCACGATCACGAAGCCGATAGAGGAACTCATCTTGAACCTGGGAACCGAGCGGGAGATTACGCGCGCCGCGATCGAAGATGGTATGGTCACCATGATCCAGGACGGGATGATCAAGGCGCTTCGCGGCATGACGACGCTCGAAGAGGTGTGGCGCGCCACCGGGCAACGGGACACGCTCCAGGAGATCTACGAGGAGCTCATGCCAAGCCTTCTCTCGCGGGCATCGGTCATTCAGGGACCGATATTTGCGGAAGCACGTGCGCACCTCTCTTCCTTCGAGGACTTCCGCGGATACGCCGCCGATCTGAGCGAGGGCTCCCTGCTTCGGGCGATATTCGCGGCCGCCCTCCTGTTGAACGCGGGCGACGTCCATCTCGAACCGACGGACGAGACCGTCTTGGTCAGGTTCCGCATCGACGGCATCCTGCAGACCGTTCTTTCCTTCCCGAAAAACATCTATCCCTCGATTCTCGGAGAGATCAAGCTCTGGAGCGGACTCAAGACCGGGGAACGGTCGGGTGTCGTCGACGGGCGATTCTCCCTTTCAGTCCTCGAACCGTTCGAAAACGTGAAGGCGGGACGGATCGATCTGCGACTCTCGATCATTCTCGGTGGATTCGGCGAAACCGCCGTCATGCGTATTCTCGGAGGATCGGCCGTCGAACTTTCACTTGAAAAACTCGAGTTCAGGAAAGAGAACCTGCAACGCATAGAAACCGCCATCCGAAAGCCGAACGGGATCATCGTGAACGTCGGCCCGACGGGATCCGGAAAGACGACGACGCTCTACAGCATGCTCGCGCGACTCAATACGCCGGACGTGAAGATCATCACCATCGAGGATCCTATCGAATACCAGCTGCCCGGCATCCTGCAGACGCAGGTAAACGAAGAAGAGGGCTACTCGTTTGCCGAAGCGCTCCGCGTGCTGCTCCGTCAGAATCCGGATATCCTGATGCTTGGAGAAATCCGGGACGAGGAAACGGCAAGGATCGCCGTCCAGGCGGCCGTCACCGGACACCTCGTCCTCTCGACGGTCCATGCGAACAGCGCGGCCGGAGCCGTTGCCCGTATTCTGGGCATGGGAATCCAGACCGACGATCTCGCGAACGCCACGAACTGTCTCATCTCGCAGAGGCTGGTGCGAAAGCTCTGCCCGCAGTGCCGCAAAAAAGATGTCCCGACCGACGAAGAAGCCGGAATGATCGGCCGCATCCTTGCGAAAGCACCGACAGACGTCATGCAAAAGTCGCCGTCGACGGATTCGGTCTTCCGGGCGGTCGGCTGCCCCGAGTGCAACGGGGTCGGCTATGACGGACAGATAGTCCTTTCGGAAGTGCTTCTGAAGGATGCCGACATCGAAAGGCTCATTTCCGAAAATGCGCTCACGTCGGAAATAGAGGCGACGGCGTTGAAAAACGGCATGATTCCCCTCGCGGTCGACGGCCTGTTCGCGGCGCTCGAAGGGCGGACGACACTCGACGAGGTCCGGCGGGTCACGGACGAATGACCCCGAGTATGCTCCAAAAAGACCCCGTCACGATACGGGGTCTTTTCTTTTTTTTGCCGTCCGACATGCCGCACATCGGCAACCGCAAGGGCGGATATACGCATGCACGTACTCTTGTCCGTAATCATAGCAGAATTCCTCGCCGGTTCCGATCGCCCGCGTCGAGACGATGAATATTCTCCCCCGACGATTCACCGCCTCACAATTCGGACGGCAGGAATGGTTGACATAGCGCGCGATATTCCAGCGGGGACTTCCGTCAATATCCCACTTCGAGTTCACCCGGAACAGGTATCGGTTCGGCCGGCTGTCCGATTCCGAAGACGGGATCCGGTCGCCGACATATTCGATGACCATTTCCCCTTTCCGGAAATCCCGGTCGGCGAACAGCCCGAGTCCGGCGGAAGATCGACGGACAACGACGCCTTCGGTCGGCGAAGACGATACGGTGGAAACGCGGCGGAGCGACCCTGATTTCTTCATAGGTTTGTTTCGGATAACGAGGATACCATGATATCCGATGTCGGCGAAAAAGAAAAGACCCCGTTCTGTGGGTGTTATTTAAAATTAGAAACCGGACTTATTTAAATATAGAAACCGGACTTTTTCGCGAAAATTTCCGATTTTCTTAATTTCCGACCATACTTCCGGGTTCATCATTAGAGCCACGAACTATGGGTACGGAACAGATTCACAGGCGACTGACGACCGAGCAGGTCCGGACGATATTCGAGAACTATCAGTCGAAGGACATACGGCTTGAACAGGCACTCGCCCTTTTCGGGGTGAAGCGGACGCGTTTTTCGAACTGCTGTCCGAATATCGGAA
>FUWD013187707.1_pt1 | contig 10783 bp, 10 predicted proteins | sample 1063281 | NCBI WGS metagenome assembly FUWD01 (sample SAMEA79048168, study PRJEB19326) | metagenome | biome: marine
AGTTGATGGTCAAGATGACTTGAAACCATTGATCAAGCGTATAATAATTTGATAAGTTGCGTAAAATGGTTCAATCCAAAACGCAATGCAGAATATTTTTAAACAAGCGAGGGAAGAATTGAACGAGAATGATTTGACTCCTGGACAGCTCAAGTGGCTTGAAGCCTCCAAGAAAATAGGGCTTGGCCGACTTACACCGACGGAGAGACAAACCCTGGAAAAGCTCTACGCTGAATTGCTACCCCAAGAGCAACAAGAACTTTTCGATTATATTAAATCAAAGTTTGGTAAAGAAGAAAGCCTGACAGAACAGGGGGAGGATCCTATCACGAGAATGGAAAAGATGGTATGGTCAACCCCGTCGGATAGTCTGAAGTCTGCTTTTGGAAAAGCGCTAAAGCCCAAAACGCCAACTAAGAAATAGTTTGGACGGTCTTTTGTACAGAAACTGGAGATCTGGATGTTAGATATCGCATTCATTAGAAACAATCCTGAAGTTGTCAAGGAAGGTGTCCGAAAAAAACGAATGAAAGTAGACATAGACGAATTACTTTCAGTCGATAACGACACTAGATTACTAAAAACTGAAGTCGAAACCCTGAGGGCTGATCGAAATAGGATATCGAAGGACGTTTCCAAGGCGGTAGGGCCTCAACGTGAAGAATTGATATCCCAGATTAGATTTATCAAGGAAAGCTTGTTGGAGAAGGAGCCTAAACTCAAGGATCTGGAAGAACGTTTTGAGCAGCTCATGCTTTTCGTTCCCAATCCCCCTGCTCCGGAAGTTCCAGAAGGTGATTCTGATGAAGACAATGTTGTTTTACGGGAAGTCGGAAAACCTCCAGAGTTTGATTTTGTTCCCAAGGATCACCTTGAACTGGCGGAGAGCCTCGACATAGTAGATATGCCGCGTGCGGTAAAATTTGCGGGAGCGCGAATGTATTTCCTAAAAAATGAAGGCGCTCTTCTTGAATTTGCGCTGTTCAAGTTTGCGCTCGATCATCTGTTCTCCAAGGGGTTCCAACCCATGATAGTTCCCCAACTCGTCAGGAAAGAGGCTTTGGTTGGGACCGGTTTCTTCCCTTTGGGAGAAGAAGATACTTTTTTTGTGAGTAAGGATGATCTTTATCTGATAGGAACAGCGGAGGTTCCTCTTATTTCATACCACATGGATGAAATACTAAACGAGTCTGAACTTCCGAAAAGATACTGCGGTTATTCAACCTGTTTTAGAAGGGAAGCTGGTTCCTACGGTCGGGATACCAAAGGATTCTATCGGCTGCACCAGTTTAACAAAGTTGAACAGGTTGTAATCTGCGCAAATGATCCGGACATCTCCATGATGGAGCACCGACTGTTGCTGGAGAACGCTGAAGAAATTATGAAGGCGCTGGGGTTACCTTACAGGGTCGCTCTTGCTTGCAGCGGTGAAATAGGACAGGGGCAAGTTCTGAAACATGAGATAGAAACCTGGATGCCTAGCAGGGGAAAATACTCGGAAACTCATTCCTGTTCAACTCTTCATGAATTTCAAGCCAGACGACTCAGGATAAGATACCGCAGCTCTGATGGAAAAACTAAACCGTGCCATACACTCAACAATACCGCATTGGCATCTCCCAGAATTCTGATCCCGATCCTGGAAAATTTTCAGAATCAAGACGGAAGTGTGACGATACCTGAGGTCTTACGACCGCTCATGCGAGGGATTGACAGGATAGAACCTAAAAAACTTAAATAGTTTGTGAAAGTGTCAGGACCAATCCGAATTGATAAGACTCAAGAAACACGCAGATCGAAAAGTGAGAAGGGGAGGACTCTGGATATTTTCCAATGAAATCCAGGAGCCGCAAGTACGGGATCTGGTAGCCGGCGCAATTTACGAGCTGAGGGATTTTCCGGGGAATTTCTGGGCATCGTTTACGCGAATCCCAAGAGCCTGATTGCCGCCAGGATTCTTTCCAGACAGAAAGTCCAGATAGATGTGGACTTTTTGTGGAAAGGTTATCGAAAGCTCTTGATTGGAGGCGGTCCTTCTGCAGAGACAGAGAAGCCTACCGGATTGTCTTTGGAGAATCAGATTTTATACCAGGCCTTGTCGTTGACAAGTACGGCCCGCACGTCGTGGTTCAAAGCTCCGCCGCGGGAATCGACAACATGCTCGACACTATTGTCGAGGCCATAGATAAGCTGTTATCTCCAGAATCGGTAATTGTCAGGAACGATTCCTCTGCACGTAATCTTGAGGGCGTCGCTTCCTACTCAGAGATTAAGAAGGGCCCCAACATTGACCGGATCAATTTTAGATCTGGAGAACTCTCCTTCGTCGCTGATTTACTCAGGGGACAAAAGACCGGATTTTTTCTGGATCAGGAGTTTAACCGACCGGGTCTGAAAAGGTATTTGTCGGGGGGCAATTGCTCGGTTCTTGATCTGTATTGTTATTCCGCAGCCTGGGGAATGCATGCCCTAAACGCAGGAGCTCAATCAGTTACGGCTGTTGATTCCTCAAGTGTCGCCCTCGAAATGGCATTGGAGAATGCCAGGATAAATAACTTCGAATCGAGAACCAGTTTTGTCCGCGAAGACGCTCTACATTTCCTCAGTGGCGCCGCAGCGCAATGGGACCTCATCATTCTGGACCCTCCGGCTTTTATCAAGAGTCGTTCTAAAGTTCGTGAGGGGAGACAGGGCTACATAGACATTAACAGAAAGGCCCTGACCAGATTGAAAAAAGGTGGATTGTTGGTTTCCTGCTCGTGTTCCAGCCACCTCGGTCTTCCTGATTTTATGGACGCGTTAAACATCGCCGCCTACAGAAGTGGGAGAGATTTGAGAATTCTTGAGGTGGCGGGACAGGGACCGGACCATCCCTCCCTGGTTTCCATGCCTGAGACCAGGTATTTAAAAGTAGTTTTCGCTCAGGCTCTATAATTTGACCGATCAACAGGAAAAAGCAAAAGGAAATAAACGAAATAGATAATTGATTTGTTCAGACCTGTTCGAGCACAACCATTGCGCAAGCCATCCCTTCGGCGTGGGATATAGAGACGCTGAATCTGTTGATTCCCTTGGATTGCGCAACGACACTTGCCTTTGCGGACAGGCGTATGATGGGCTTTTGTTTTGCGTCTTGGTCTACGATGATTTGAACAGGAGACACACCGCCTGAAAATCCAGTTCCAAGAGCCTTTACCAACGCTTCCTTGGCTGCGAACCTGGCGGCGAAAGCTTCCTGGGGTTTCAAACGCTTTTTGCAGAAGGATATTTCCGTAGGGGAGAACACACGCTTCAAGAATCTGTTTCCCCAAGGTTGGTTCAGGATCTTTTCCATTCTTGATACACTGACAAGGTCTATCCCGATCCCGACCACCATGGCTAAATCTTTTCTCTCAGGATTGCGTCAGTGACCTTGCAAATCTGAACAGCAGACTTGACGTCATGGACCCTGACTATAGAAGCCCCTCTGCATACGCTCATTGATACAGCAGCCATAGTTGCCATATCACGTTTGGATGGCTGAGGTTCCTCCACTATCTTTCCCAGAAAAGCCTTTCGAGAAGGCCCAACCAGCAGGGGTTTTTCAAGTTTCCTGAATTGTTCCAACCTGTTGATGAGTATTAGGTTTTGATCGAATGTCTTACCAAACCCTATTCCTGGGTCGAGAATTATTTTCTCTGGAGAAACACCGATATTTTCAAGGTGTGCAATTCGTTCTTCGAAAAAAATGAAAATGTCCTCGGGGAAAGATTCATAATAGACATCCTGTTGCATGGTTCGAGGGACCCCAAGCATGTGCATTACAATCAGGAATGCCTCTGCCTTGACTGCCAATTGAGCCAGTTCCGGATCATGTCTAAAACCTGAAACGTCATTGACGATGATTGCCCCAGCCTCAATAGCCGATTTAGCCACAGCCATCCGGCGGGTATCTATTGAAATAACGGCGTCAGGCCTTTGCGAACATATCCCTGAAATCACGGGACTAATTCTTCTAATCTCTTCCTCGACATCCGTGTAGTCAGAGCCAGGTCTTGTTGATTCACCCCCGATGTCGAGTACGTCGGCCCCATCCTCCAGCATCGAAAGACCATTGGCTATGGCTACGTCAGGAGAGAAATTTATACCGCCATCTGAAAAGGAATCGGGGGTTGTGTTTATAACCCCCATAACCTTTGTTCTGTGTTTATCAAGCAAAAGTTGCGAAAACTTTGCGATCAAAGAAGGGTTTGCTATCAAACGAATTTCTCTGAGGGTCAGGCTTTTTCAGGGTCTGGAGATGCAGACGATTCTATCAAGGGTTCGTTGTCCCCTGTCTTGTTACCTCCCGGTTCCTGAGTCCCGGATGGTGGTTTCTCCGATTCACTTTCCAGTTTAGGTAACTCCTTACCTTCAATAATGGCCTCAATCTGGCCGGCGTCAAGGCTTTCTCTCTCAAGCAATGCGTCTGCAATCCTGGTAACGGTTTCCTGATTTTCGAAAATGATTGTGTGGGCTCTTTTGTAATTCTCAGTCACAATACTGCTAATTTCGTCATCGATCATTATGGCCGTCCGTTCAGAATAGTCTCGATGACGGGTCAGTTCCTTGCCCAGAAAGATTTGTTCTTCCTTCTGCCCGAGGCTAAGTGGCCCAATTGAATCACTCATTCCCCATTCGCATACCATTTTTCTAGCCAACGCTGTTGCGCGTTCGATGTCATTACCGGCCCCGGTAGTAGTGTGATTAAGGAATATCTCCTCGGCAGCTCTTCCACCCATGAGTACAGAAATTTGACCGAGCAAATAATCTTTTTCATAGGTGTGCCGATCATCGAGCGGCAATTGCTGGGTGATTCCCAATGCTCTACCTCTTGGTATAATGGTTACCTTATGAATTGGGTCGGTTCCTGGTATCTTCCTGGCCACAAATGTGTGGCCGGCCTCATGGAAAGCGGTATTGCGTCGTTCTTCCAGACTTATGACCATGCTACGTCGTTCCGCGCCCATCAGGACTTTATCTTTGGCAAACTCAAAATCCTCCATGACTACGACATTCTGATTGTGCCTGGCAGCGTTTAAAGCCGCTTCGTTGACAAGGTTAGCCAGGTCCGCTCCAGAAAAACCAGGAGTTCCTCTACCTATTGAATGGAGATCTACATGTTCGTCCAAAGGAGTTGTACGAGTATGGACTTTCAGAATGGCTTCTCTGCCACGCAGATCGGGTGGAGGAACAACCACTTGTCTGTCGAATCTGCCCGGTCTTAACAACGCAGGGTCCAATACATCGGGTCTATTGGTAGCGCTGATCAAAATTACTCCGTCGTTGGTCTCAAAACCATCCATTTCAACCAACAACTGGTTCAATGTCTGTTCCCGCTCGTCATGGCCGCCACCAAGTCCTGCGCCCCTGTGACGACCCACAGCGTCGATTTCATCAATGAAAATAATGCATGGAGCGTTCTTTTTTCCCTGAATGAACAAGTCTCTAACTCTGGATGCGCCTACGCCCACGAACATTTCAACGAAATCTGATCCCGAAATGGAAAAAAACGGAACTCCAGCCTCGCCGGCAACCGCCTTGGCTAGGAGGGTTTTACCTGTTCCCGGTGCACCCATAAGGAGCACACCCTTTGGAATTTTGCCACCGAGGCGAGTAAACTTCTTTGGATCTTTGAGGAACTCTATGATCTCGGCAAGTTCTTCCTTAGCTTCTTCTACTCCGGCAACATCGGCAAACGTAAATTTGTTCTGGTCCTCGGAAATAAGCCTGGCTCTGCTCTTCCCAAAGCTCATTGCCTTTCCGCCACCGGCCTGCATCTGCCTCATGAAAAACGCGAAAATGGCTATAAGGAAGATCATTGGCAACCAGGAAATGAGCGCTGTTAGGTACCAGGGATTGTCATCATCCGGTTGAACCTGTATATCTACTTTGTTCTTCATTAGGGATGGAATAAGATCAGGGTCAGTCGGAGCTAAAGTTCTGAATGCGCCGCTACCATCGAGGTAAGTTCCTTTAATGCGATTTCCCTGGAGCGCAACAGACTTTATGGCCCCCTGGTCCATGTCCTGTCTGAACTGACTATACGAGATTTCTTTATGTGGGGATTTTGTTTGATTGAAAAGATGAAAAAGGAAAATCATCACAAGAAAGATAACCAGCCATAGCCCCATATTTTTGTATATATTGTTCAACAAAAACTCCGATCCCAATATTTCTCAAAAGGTTTGTCGGATGCGCATCACCTTTGAATTGGGCAAACATCAACTCTACTCATAGTGTTAAAATGGGATATTGTAGCCTGATTGTCAAGCTTTGAACCCTGTCGACATTTTGACGCTAACTAAACGGAACAAATTATGGCACAAGAAAAACTCCAACTTCGAATACGTAACTCAGGCGCTGGTTCTCGAAGATTAGCAGAGCAACTTGTTCGGGAAGGCCGAGTTACAGTGAATGGTCAAATCATTCAGGATCCTGCTTTCATGGTAGATCCACAGGCTGACTACATCAAGGTTGATGGTAAGTTGTTAAAGCAGGTGGGGTCCTCCCAACTCATATTTATCTTTAATAAACCTCGAAATATCGTTTCAACCATGAAGGATCCTCAAGAGAGACCTTGCCTGGGAGATGTAATTCGCAAGATCAAGGATCCTGTCTTCCCCGTGGGGCGGCTCGATTTTGACGCTGAGGGGATAATGATTCTGACAAATGACGGCCAGTTGGCCCAGGCATTGACTCACCCTTCGAACAGAATTCCTAGAACCTATATGGTCAAGGTCCGGGGAGTACCGGATGAGAAATCACTCAAAATGATTAGAAAAGGTATGCGTCTCAGCGATGGTGAGCGCGTTGGAGACATCAGTTGCACTTTTTTGCGCGCTCAAGACACTACATCATGGCTTAAAGTAGTCTTGTTCGAGGGCAAGAGAAACGAAATCAAGAGAATATTCTTCAGAATTAATTATCCGGTTAGAAAACTTAGAAGAATCAGCTTTGGTCCTATCGAACTTGGCGCCCTAGAAACGGGGGCCTGGCGGCTCGCAACTGTCCAGGAAGTACGAAAATTGACTGCGTTGGTGGACAAAACGAGACATCCAGTGAGGGACCCGGAAAAGTCTGTGGTTGCTCGACAAAAGATTTCCCGTCATCCAACAAAATCTCGCGCTACAACACGTCCGATTCACACAAAGAGTGTGTGAATTCATTTGACACTTCCCTTGGTCGGCGTAACAAGATTTCACTCGATGGAATGTGTAGAGTTTTCTCGCCCGTATTATAATGTAGTTTCGGTTGATTTGCGTGGTTGACAATTAGACATCTGATTCTCTACTCTCTTGAATGGTGAGGCAAGCTAGTCAGGAGGATATTATGCCAGGACGAGTTGCTCGAGTCAGTGAGGTAATTGCGGGTTCTCCTAACAGCTTTGATGAAGCGGTTAAGCTGGCCTTTGAACGCGCAAACAAGACTTTAAGGAACATAACCGGCATGAAAATTGTCGATATGACCGTAATGTGTGAAGCGGGAGAAATTCAGGAATACCGAATTAGGGCTGAGGTGATCTTCGTTCTAGAATAGGTATTGCGTCTATTCATACCAATGTCTCGGCGCTGCCTCACCAAAAAAACTATTCCCCCAACATCTTTGACCCCTGGAATATGTTTCGTCTCTCCATTTCATTATTGAGGAAATTTCTTACAACGCTTTTTTCAAGCATCCACTTTGGAGCTAGCAGTTCCTCTCTGTGGGGATCAGAAGTCAGTCGGTGGATTACCATATCTTTAGGCAGTAATTCAATCACCGATAACGTCGCTTCTACTGATTCTTCCATGGTCATCGGGATATACTCTCCGGAACGATACATTTGCTCAAGAGGTGTCCCGGAAATCACATAAAGAGGATGTATCTTGACGCCATGGATTCCTGCCTCAGCTAAGGACCTGGCTGTCATCAACATGTCTTCCAAGGATTCGCCCGGCAATCCAAGGATAATGTGAGCCACCACGAAAAGGCCTCTACTCCTTACCCTTCGAGAGGCTTCGAAGAAATCCCAGGAGTTGTGGCCTCTGTTGATTAATTCTAGTGTCCGATCGTGCGCTGATTGTAGCCCAAGTTCAACCCAGACAAGCTTGATGTCAGATATTTCAGAAAGCACGTCCAGGACGCCGTCAGAAAGGCAGTCCGGTCTGGTTCCAATCGCCAGGCCAACTATTTCGGGGCGCTGAATGGCCGCCAGATAAATCTGCCTGAGGTCTGCAGGGGTTCCGTAGGTGTTGGTGAAAGACTGGAAGTAGGCGATGAATTTGCCCACTTTATAGCGTCCGGCAAGGAATTTTATTCCCCTGTCGACCTGCTCCGACACCGACAGACCATTTTTTGCCGCATTGGTTCCGGACCCGGCGGGATTACAGAATATACAGCCACCAAATCCTACTGTCCCGTCTCTGTTCGGACAACCCAGACCAGCGTCCAAAGAAATTTTTCTCACTGGTTCCGAAAAAAGTTCCTTTAACCAGGAGGAGAGTGATCTATATCTGGGAACCATCATGCCTGATCTAGTGGGCAAATTGTGTCGCCTGACTGATTAATTCAGGAAACACTACCATGATTTGAGCAAAAAACAAGCGAACGGCTGAGATAGCTATCGAATCACGCGATTAATGCTGTATATGCTTGATCAAAGTGATAAAGACATTGGACATAAATTTGAAATTGGCCGTTTCTAAAGTCTCAGAGAGTCGCTGTAACAATGTCATCCTCTTAACAGATGATCTGGTGAATATTTCGAACGATTTCCAAATAGGTGAGTAAGGCGTCTTCATGAAGAATGAGATTTCATTTGAATGCAGAGAATGCGGCGCAAGGCTTCTAAAATGGATGGGACGCTGTCCTCATTGTGGACAATGGAATTCCGTTGAAGAGAAGCTGAAGTCGGCTTTTGCAAAAGAAAAATCCGCTGGTCATCATGGGAAAATATGTTCTGTTCCCATATCTCATATTTCGCATGACCAAAGCCCAAGACTTTCCACAGGCATGAGTGAACTGGATCGAGTCCTGGGGGGCGGAATGGTCAGAAAAAGCATGGTTCTGGTTGGAGGAGACCCGGGTGTTGGCAAGAGTACTCTACTAATGCAGGCGCTGGGCGGCATGTCTTCTCGAGGGGAAGTAGTATTGTACGTGACAGGAGAGGAATCCCTCGAGCAGATCAAGATTAGGGCGGACAGGTTGGGTGTGATGTCCGAGTCATTTCTGGTAGTGGCCAACAACGAACTTGAACCAATACTCGATTTAATAAGTAATTCCGGCGCTTCAGTCGTTGCGCTGGATTCAGCTCAATCAGTGGCAAGCCATTCAGTGGAATCGTATGCTGGAAGTGTTAGCCAGGTCAGGCACGTTGCGGCGGCATCTATAGAAGTTATCAAGAAGAGCCAGTCGGCCTGTTTTCTTGTTGGGCATGTTACCAAAGACGGAGCTTTGGCCGGCCCAAAAGTCTTGGAGCACATGGTAGACACAGTGCTTTATTTTGAAGGAGACCGTGGCTATTCTTACAGGGTATTGAGGGCTGTGAAGAACCGTTTTGGCTCCGTGAGTGAGATTGGTGTATTTGAAATGACGGAAACCGGACTTAGCGAGGTTTTGAATCCTTCAGAATTTTTCCTGTCTGAGAGGCCTCAAGGGGAGTCTGGATCGGTGGTTACAGCTCTAGTGGAGGGTTCCAGGCCGATTCTCGCAGAAATCCAGGCTTTGGTTTGTGGTCCGGTTCCTGGTTCGGGAAGACGGACTTGTTTGGGGACCGATCCCCAGAGATTGTCGCTCATTGTAGCGGTCATTGAGAAAAAACTTGGGCTTATGTTGAATGACCATGACATTTTTGTGAACGCAGTTGGAGGTATCAGGGCTTTAGAGCCAGCCGTGGATCTCGGAATAGTGGCGTCAATCATCTCATCATTTTCGGAAAAAACAATACCCTTCCCCTCGATGATTTTTGGGGAGGTTGGACTTTCAGGGGAAGTAAGGCCGGTGATGAAATGCTCAGAGCGTATTAACGAGGCAATTAGGCTGGGCTATAAACGAATTATCGGGCCTGGGAAAAATCTTGACGCTCATAGATTTACAAAGCAGGTAAAACCGCTCCCCGTCAACCATATTCGCGAACTTACACCTATTTTGTTTGATTGAATTCCCTGTCTTGGATAATTTGGTTGAACGGTTTGTATGTTACGCACGGTAGATGAATTTCAGTTACAATGACTTTCCGGAATTAATTCTGAGTCTGATGCAAAGTTGTGAGTCGAGAATAAATGGATCTGTCAGAAATAAATATTGGCGCAAAGATAAGATCGTATCGTAAACGAAAAAATGTTTCTCTGGCTCAGTTGAGCAAAGTTACTGGTATAGCCGCATCCAATCTTAGTTCTATTGAACTTAACAAGACTTCTCCAACATTAAACACCTTGGCGAAAATCGCCGATGCTTTTGGGGTTAGGATAGGGGAGTTTCTCAACGGCATACTTTACAAAAAAGTCGTGATTTGTGAACAGAATCATAGAACTTTATTGCAGAGACAAAAAACCACTATTTTGGAATACCTCCTCACTGCTGACGCCGTTCTGAACAGGCTGGAGGCCAGAACATTGATATTTCCTCACAATTCCGGACCCACGTCGTTTTCCCCTGAGAATACGGACCGTTTTGCATTTATCCTGAAAGGGTTGATTTCATTGATGACCGAAGAGGGTGACATTCAGTTGACCGAAGGTCAGGGGGTCTATTTGGCCCCAGATTCCGTCGTCTCATTGGAGAA
>FUWD013192991.1_pt1 | contig 10781 bp, 9 predicted proteins | sample 1063281 | NCBI WGS metagenome assembly FUWD01 (sample SAMEA79048168, study PRJEB19326) | metagenome | biome: marine
TTATATGTTGACCATGANCGTTTTTGGGCTACGGAAGTCAAATGATGACAGCGGCCTACATTCCCTGGATCATGTGGAATGACAATAAAGATACATGGAAAAGCCATCATTATGCAGTNTAGGATTACTTGCAGTGCTCATGGGGTTTTCAGCTTCAGCGTGCCCACGCTCAGATCGCCTATTATACTTGGATGCTGGCTGGAGCTTATGTATTGATATACCTTCTTTGGAATTTAAAGAATAAGGAAGAATCGAATGAAAAATGGCTGGGTTTGGGAGGATTTTCACTTGCAGCTTTGTTGGGAATTGGGATTGCTCTGTTAATCTATTTACCATCCATAGAATACACCCCCTTTTCCGTACGCGGAGGTGGAGCTGGTGGAGGAGCGGACTATAGTTATGCTACTGGCTGGTCATTTCACCCAAAAGAAATGCTTACATTTTTCCTCCCTTCAGCATTTGGCTTTGGCGGCCAAACATATTGGGGGTACATGCCGTTTACAGATTATCCAAATTATATGGGAATCATTGTTTTATCATTAGCAGTGGTGGGATTTGTTTCTAATCGTAAGGAATCTATTTCTTGGTTCTTACTCATTACATCGGTTTTAGCTTTACTTATTTCCTTTGGTAAACATTTTAGTTTCGTATACGATCTGTTTTACGATATTTTCCCTTATTTCAACAAATTCCGTGTACCGTCCATGATCCTGATTTTGGTGCAATTCAATGTGGCTGTTTTAGCCGCATTTGGGTTGGATGCCTTGTCAAAATTAAAAGAAAAGACCATTCCCCGATGGTTTTGGATAACTGCGGGAGTTATTGGAATATGGTTATTGGTTCTTACTCTATTTCAAGGTGCAATTGAATCGTCACTCCAAAATAGTTTACCTCAACCAAATCCTCGCGATCCAAATGCTGTTCGTGTTCGAGCGATCAATAACTTAAGACTGGATAGTTGGACGAAAGACGCCTGGATGATGATCGTATGGCTAGTTCTTGGACTGGGAACAATATGGATGTGGATCCAACGTAATATATCAAAAAACATATTCATGGTAGTACTTGTTTTTATCGCTATTTTGGATATTACCAATGTAGATCAGCGCATCATTCACCCTGGACGACAATCAGGCAGATCCGCTGCCACCATGTCAACCAAAGACATCAAGCGGTATTTTGAGCCGGATCCAGTCATCAATTTTCTACAAAAACAGAATGGTGACTTCCGAATTTTTCCGTTATATAATTTGTTTGGTGAATCGCGATTTCGTGCATTTGGTTTAGAGTCTGTTGGAGGATATCATCCTGCTAAATTGAAAATATTTAATCCTTTCTACGAAAAATTCTATAATGAATTTTCAGCTAATATAGATAGAAAATTGAAAATAGATAGAAAATTGAAAGAAAATAAACCAATCTCACAGGCCTCCTATGATAAAATGTTTTTTGAGTTTTTTCAAGAAGAAGTGATTGGGATTCTGCCACTGATGAAAATGTTAAATGTCCATTATATTTTAAGTGCGTTAGATATTTCCATTCCATCTACTAAAAAATCCTCAGGTAAAATGAGATCGGGAGGCAGCATAGTCAACACTTACGTGTATGAATTTGAAAACCCTTTACCAAGAGCCTGGTTCGTTAAAAATGTAATAGCAAAAACTAAAGACGCACAATGGCAGATGATAAATATACCTAATTTTTCTCCTGAAAATATAGCATATATAAATATAGACAATAAAGAATTAGCTGGAGTTTATTCTCTTGGAAATGTAAAGAGTATTCAAAAATCAATTCATAATATGGAGATTGAAGTAGAGTGCGAAGAGAATGGTTTTCTAGTAGTGAGTGAGGTCCATTATCCAAATAGATGGAGATGCACAATTGACGGTGAAGAAACTGATGTAATGGAAACAAATAAATTGATCAGAGGTATATTAGTACCAAAAGGTGAGCATACTGTTGAGTTCATTTATGATCGCTCATCGTTCAATAAAGGGAAAATGATTTCCGGAATTTCTTTTGTGATCGCTCTAGGGCTCATTGGTGCAGGAATGTATACAAAACGAAAAAAATCATGAAAATTTATAAACATTCCGTGAACATCAAAGGAGGCTTGTTCCTGTTAGGCGTTGTTTTGATTGCATCGCTGCTGATGTATTCACAATCTATTGTAAATAAACTGCGGGATGATAACCGGGAAATCGTTCAATTATATGCAGAAATAATCGCAGCAACGGTAAAAGATGAAACTGATGCAAACCTGACATTTGTATTTGAAGAAATTATCAATAAGGTCCAATTCCCAGTCATCTATGCAGATAGAGACCACCGACCGATCTATTCTAAAAATCTGCCAATAGGATTAAATGTAGTTGAACTAGAAAAACACAAGCAGACAATGTCTGTTCAGAATGATCCCATTCCTCTAGAATTTTTGAACAGCAATACGAGTGAAATCATAAATATTGGCTTTTTATACTTTGGTGATTCAAAATTGATCAAACAGTTACAATGGCTTCCTTTCCTGGAGATCGGTGCTGTAGCCATATTTATCATTTTAGGTTTTGTAGGCTTTACTATGATCCGAAACAGCGAGAAAAGGCATATTTGGGTTGGGATGGCCAGAGAGACCGCCCATCAACTTGGAACTCCTGTATCCGCCTTACTGGGATGGATCGATATGTTGAAACATGATCCCGGAAAGATCAATGATGTATTGGATGAAATGTCCACAGATTTAAATCGATTAGAACAGATCGTGGATCGTTTCAGCAAGATGGGTTCTGATGCAAAAATGGAGGATTTTGATCTTTATGAGACAGTGCATACTATCATACAGTATTTGGAACGACGGTTACCCAGAATAGGTAAAAATGTTGAGATTAATTCGTCTGTTGAAAAAGATCTCTATATTTCTGGAAATAGTATATTGATCTCCTGGGCGTTGGAAAATATCATAAAAAATGCAATAGATGCCATCGATCATGATGAAGGATCAATTGATATTAAAAGCACTATTGAAAGTAAACATTTATTGATCCGCATTACAGATAATGGCAAAGGGATCGCAAAGAGAGATCATCGTAATATCTTCCGTCCGGGATTCAGTAGTAAGAATCAAGGATGGGGAATGGGGCTTTCATTGGTCAAAAGGATCATTGAAGATATTCATTTTGGAAAGATCCAGGTCATGGAGTCTGCACAAGGAAGAGGTACGACCTTTCAATTATCTCTCCCACGATAATGCTTTGATAATGCTTTTTGAATGAGCATACATTTTTAAGTAATTTTTGGACTAATTAACAGGAGTAAAATTTGGACTTTCTATACGCATTATCAGCACCAGAAGGACAAGGCGGTGGCGGTGGTTTCGCGGCCTTTTTGCCGTTCATACTTATCATGGTTGTTATTTATTTTTTGATGATTCGACCGCAGTCTAAGCGTCAAAAAGAAAAAAGGCAAATGCTGGAAAATATTAAAAAAGGTGATCGTGTGATTACCATTGGCGGTATCCACGGCAGTGTAGCGGGGATTAAAAATAACGGAAAAGTTGTGGTCTTAAAAGTGGATAAAAATATGAATATCACTGTAAATAAAACAGCAGTAGCCGGGCTTGCAGGTAACGTTACTGAAGAAGATACTCAAGTAGAGGCCCAAGGCTAATGGCCGTGATGGATGTTGTTAAATACGGAGATCCTATACTCCGTAAAAAATGTGAGAAAGTCACTGATTTTTCTAAACTCCCTGAGCTGGTAAATGATATATTTGATACTATGTATGAAGAAGAAGGTATTGGGCTTGCCGCAAATCAAGTTGGCATAGACTTAAATCTGATGGTCATCGATGTTACACATACGGATGAAGCTGAAGAAACAAACGTATTTGTCAACTGTCAAATCATCGAAAGCTGGGGTGAATCCGTTTTTGAAGAAGGTTGTTTATCCATACCAGAAGTACGACTAGAAGTCAAACGACCTGAATTCATCAAAATAAAATTTCAAGATATAAAAGGAGTTGAAAAAGAAGAGGAATTCACAGGCCTACTGGGTAGAGCTATCCAGCATGAGATCGATCATTTAAACGGCATATTCATTGTAGATAAAGTGAGCCCGCTTGTACGTATGCAAGTAAAAAAACAATTAAAAGAAATAGAAGTTTCTTCAAAAAAGAAAACACCCATAAATCGTAAGGAATCGTTCGTTCTTTAATTTGAATTTCATTTTTAACATTTTTTCGAACCTTTCGGGGAATCCCGGAAGGTTTATTTTTATTCGTAAACGGCTATGAAGATCGTATTTATGGGAAATCCGGATTTTGCTGTACTGAGTTTAGAGGAACTCGCTGCCAGCAATCATGATATTTTAGCCGTGGTCACCAATCCTCCTAAACCATCTGGGCGAGGACGAAAAATAATCGAAACACCTGTTGCTCTATGTGCAACTGAATTGGGTTTGCATGTGCTGCAAATAGATGATTTACATACAGCAAAAAATAAATTATTAGAGTTAAAAGCAGATGTATTTGCGGTTGTTGCTTATCGGATCCTTCCAAAAAATATTATTGCCATTCCAACCCATGGTGCTATCAACTTGCATGGCTCATTATTGCCAAAATATCGTGGCGCAGCACCGATACAATGGTCGCTGATCAACGGAGAAAAGAAAACTGGCTTAACTACATTTTTCATTGAGCCCAATGTAGATGCAGGTCAGGTCCTGCTTCAAAAAAGTATAAAGATAAATAACGATGACGATTATGGATCATTGTCTAAAAAAATGAGTAAAGCTGGTGCAGAACTTTTTCTAGAAACAATAGATCAATTAGCAACTGGCAGTATGGAATGCATCCCTCAAAATGATACAAAAGCGACCAAGGCGCCAAAGATCACTCCGAAAATGACTATGATTGATTGGAATAAATCAGCCAATGATATTCACAACCTGATTCGTGGTTTATCACCGGTTCCCGGGGCGAGAACTTTCATAAATGGAAAAAGTCTTAAAATATTCAAAACGGATTTTATTAATGAACATTCTAGTAAAGAGATTGGCGCTGTTATAAATATTGAAAAAGAACAATTCTCTGTACAATCAGGTTCTGGACAATTAATTATCAAAGAAGTGCAATTAGAGGGTAAAAAACGCATGGCCTCCTGTGATTTTTTACGTGGTATTAATATTGATAGCAGTATAGTGCTGGGTTGAAATGGATCACTTGCGCCGGCACGTGATCCACGTGCTCACTCAATTCGATAAAACAGGTAGTCAATTAAAACAAATTAGAAACAATTACTGTAACAAGCACAATATAACCAGCAGTGATCGCCAAAGATTGACAGCACTGTCTAATGATATTATCCGATGGAGGGGCAGGATAGACTATTGGTTAAATAGTATCTTGAACCAGCCGCAAAAGAAACTGCAGCCAGAATTAAAAAACATTTTCAGAGCAGGTATTTATGAAAATGTTATAGATGATAGAACTCCAAGTTATGCTGCTGTTAGCGTTTATGTAGAAATTGCGAAAAGCATGTTGGGAGCAGTTCCAGGAAAATTGACCAACGCTATTTTAAGGAAAGCTACTGCTATAGATCCAAATAATTTTCCTGGTGATAGCTCTTTGCATAGTTGGTATTCACTGCCGCAATGGCTTTGGAATAAATGGAATAAACAGTTTGGGAAAGAAAATACGGTAACTCTAGCTGAACATTTTAATGCAGCACCTAAATTTGATATACGTATAAATAATTCTGTTTTGGCTCGTGATGGCCTACTTGCATATTGCGCAACTCATGATGTTGGTATAGAAGATTGGCGATGTTCAGATTTGTTCTATCGCGTTAAACATAACTTTGCAGGTTTAAGATCATTTATTAATGAAGGTAAGATAAAAGTGCAAGATAGAGCTGCGGGCAAAGTGGTTGAATTGCTTGACCCGCAAGCAGGAGAAACTATTTTAGATGTGTGTGCTGCCCCGGGGACCAAAACAGCGTATATAGCTGAGTTATTGGATGGTAAAGGGCAGTTATTTATTTCAGACAGTAATAAAGAAAGAATGCAGCTCTATGAATCTGTGTTTAATAATGTAAGCGTCGAAGTTAAAGATGCTACAAAGGATGAATATCCGCAGGCGGATGCAATTTTGATCGATGCACCTTGTTCAGGGACTGGAGTAATAGGAAAAAAACCAGATATTCGCTGGCGGCGTAAACCAAATCAAATTGCAAACTTTGTAAAACTCCAAAAAAGTATCTTAAATCATATAGGCCAATTTGTTAAACCTGGAGGAAGAATTATATATTCTACTTGTTCATTAGAACCGGAAGAAAATTGGGGTGTGGTTGATGCCTTTCTTAAATTAAATGCTAATTATTTTATAGATATGGAAACAAAAGACATGCCCATAAGTTGGCGAGATAAAAGAGGAGCTTTGGCTACATTTCCACCTGAAAGCAAAACAGATGGTATGTTTGCAGTATGCTTAACTCATGGACCTGAATAATAAACCAACACAATATTTTATAGCTTTTGGGATTATTTCCACAATAGTGATTATTTTATTTGAGTATTTCATTATGCCTATGTACACACGCCAGGATTCAGGATTTTATCTTGTGGATGTCCAGGGTAAACCGTTATCTGAAGCCATTGCCATGATAGAAGCTGAAGATTTCCGCGCAATTGTCAGTGATACCATGTATACAAATAACGTACCAGCGGGAGTCATTGTGGATCAATTTCCAAAACCCAATATGAAAGTTAAAAAAGGGCGCACAGTACATCTTATAATTTCAACTTCAGAAAAACTGGTTACTATTCCTAATCTTATCGGGCAGTCTTACCGTAGTGCAGAAATTACTTTGCAACAGACAGGTTTACGAATTGATACAGTTTATTCCGAGTATAACCCGGAATATCCAAAAGGAACCGTAGCCTGGCAGTACCCCAAAGCAAATAATACCATGAAAAAAGGATTGGGAATACAGATTACGGTGAGTAAAGGATTACCCCCTGATTTTTACCAAGTACCAAATGTGATTGGTTTAAGTTTAAATCAAGCCAAGGAACATTTAGTTAAAGCGCGTTTGAAAGTGGGTAAAATTTCCTATCATGAAGATCAAGACCTTGTACCTTATACTGTGCTGGATCAATCCATCAGCGAAGGGACCGTTTTGGATAGAGCAATGAAAATAAACTTAGTTGTTAGTGTCTTAGACCTGCAGGATATTTTTAACCGATTGACCAAAGAGCCATAAATGATCAGTCCAGCAGAAATCAGCCGCAAGCTGCTCCACCTCTTTAATCTGATAATTCCAATCGCCTATGTTTTCATAGTTCCTGATAGGAATCAAATGACTGTAATCATGGTTATTGTTGCTTTCTTATTTGTGTCCATCGACCTTGCTAGAATGTATTTTGATTTCATTAAAAAGATAGTTTGGTGAACTATTTCATTCTATGATGCGGGAGCACGAAATCAGCGGCCGCTTTACAGGTGCAACATGGGTTGCGATAATTGCAGTGCCAGTTATCTACATCTTTCCAAAAGAAATCGCTGTATTGAGCCTTGTCTATATGTCAGTAGGTGATACAGCAGCTGCGATTGTCGGACTTTCAATTGGGAAAACAAAGATAGGTAATAAATCCCTTGAAGGGGCAATTGCTTGTTTAACCGTTTGTATTGCTGCAGCACTCTTGATCAATATTGTCCCGGTAGCCGTGGCAATCACAGGTGCAGTCATGGCTACAGTTTTTGAATTACTGCCTATTGATATAGATGATAATATACTCGTTCCCATTGGTGCTGGAACCACCATGTATATCGTTAGTTATTTTATCATATGACATTTTTAGCACCCTCATTGCTTTGGGGCCTATTCGCTGCTGCAATTCCTTTAATTATCCATTTGATCAGTCTCAATAAAACGAAAGAAATTGAATTCAGCTCAATCCGTTTCCTGGAAGAACTGAAGCATGAATCCATCCGCAACCTGAAGATTAAACAATGGCTGCTGGTATTAATGCGGATGTTAATGATCGTAGCTCTTGTTCTTATGGCAGCACGCCCTACAACAGAAGGGTTTATTTCCAGTTGGTTGAGCGGTGATACAGATTCAAGAGCCATCATAATAATCGACAATTCTGCAAGTATGTCCTTATCGGGTGAACATGGTACCCTATTAGAAAATGCCAAAATGCAGTCTAAATCGCTCGTCCGCAAACTTGATGAGGAAACAAATGTTGTTATCTATCAGTCCAATCCATTGAAATTAATCTTCAGCGGAAAGCAAGACCGTGCGCAGAGCATCAACAAAGCTATCAATGAAATTTCGCAGACTGTTATTTCAGATCAATTATGGAATAATATTATTGCGGTACTGCAAAAAACTGAACAACATGAAATAAATAAAGAATGTTTTGTTTTCAGTGATCTTCAATCTCTACCGGACACATCTGCAGTTTACCAATTACAAAATGAACTGCACAATTGGAAATTGTATTTTATAGGCCAGGAAACAGTCAAAGATAATATTGGTATTTATGAGATTCTCCCTGCAAGCCAGGTCAAACTTCCGGATCATTTAATGAAATTGAATACACTGGTAACAAATGAGGGTAATATCGAAAAGCGTAACATTCCCATTGAATTATACCTGAATGATGAAAGAGTTGGCCAGGTTGTTACTGCTTTCAAACCCTTGAAAGCGAAGGAATTTTTGTTCCAGGCATATCCCGGGGAAAGCGGTGTTATTCGCGGTAAAATGACTATTCCAGAAGATGATTTTTCCATTGATAATGAGCAATCATTTGAATTATCTATTCCAAAACAAATTTCGTGTATGTTAGTTGGTCGGTCAACAGAAGATGTTTACTTAATAGAAAATGCCCTGCAATCCATTAGCGGCCAAAATGACTATATTTATTTACATAGAAAAATAATGCCGGCTATTGAAAAACTTTTTTTGGAAGATACAGACGTATTGATTTTGCACAGACCTAACAACATTTCAAAAAAAGCATTGGATGATATCCAGCGCTTTGCAGTCAGGGGTGGCGGATTAATTTGGATCTCTGATGTGATTACGAATCAAACTTCTTCTTCCATGGAATCTGCATTGAAACTGCCTGTGTATGTTCAATCAATACATGCAGGGTCTGAATCATTTTTTACAGTTGAAAGAACGCAATCACAGCACGAATTATTCGCAGATCTTACTGTTCGAAAAATGTCTAATGAACTTCCTGAAGTTTATAATTATAACAGGGTCAGACCGCGACTCAATCAAAATGTTATTTTAACTATGCACAATGGTGATCCCTACTTGTTGGATTATAGGTTAATCGGTGGGCATGTCTACTATCTTTCTTCTCCAATAGGCTTGGAATGGAACGATATGGCTATGCGGGGATTATTCGTTCCTTTACTGCATCGCATGCTGATTCTATTGGCAACAGATGAAAGTAATACATTGCCTGTTTATGCTGGGGGACATAAAGAGATCAATATGACTAAGGAATTATTAAACGCGAAATGGGAATTATATTCTCCTACAGGAATACAGACATTGTTAGTGCCAGATTATAATAAAGAAATGCTAATTGTTGAACAAACATTAGAATTGGGCTCGTATGAGATTTATGCAGATGGAGAATTTTATACAGCATTTTCAACACAGTTGGATCCCCATGAACATCCAGTAAACAGGGTATCGGGGCAAAGGATAGTCAATACAATCGGTTCTGCTCAAGCTCAATACATTGCTCCCGGACAAAATACAACTGAGGTGCTGCAAGATTTAAGATATGGTAAAGCATTGTGGAGAAATTTTTTATTAATTGCTATAATTTTATTTCTTCTGGAAACAATTATTGGCCGTCCTAATATCCAAGCCATGAAGTCAGAAAATTGATTCAAGACCTGGCAATAACTAAAGAGAAAGCACTCTTAATTGGTATCATCCATGGACCTATAGACGATATTACAGTTAATGAACATCTAGAAGAATTAGAGCTGCTGGCTAAAACGGCTGGGGCTGAAGTAGTTGGCAGAATCACCCAGCGCTTAAATCGATTAAATCCTCAATTTTTGGTGGGTACAGGTAAAGCAGATCAAATAGTTGGGCAGGCTCAAGAACTGGATGCACAACTTATCATTTTTGACGATGATCTATCCCCGGCACAAGCAAAGAATTTTATGAATTTAGCAGACAACCTTAAGGTGATTGACCGTGGGGCACTTATTCTTGATATTTTCCGCCAACACGCCAACTCCCGAGAAGCAATGACCCAAGTGGAATTGGCGCATCTGGAATATGTATTACCCCGGTTGACACGGCAATGGACTCACTTGGAGAGACAGATGGGAGGTATAGGAACGCGTGCTGGAATGGGTGAAACACAAATTGAAATTGATCGCCGGCTGGTCCGAACACGAATTTCCAAATTGAAGAAAGAACTAGAAAAAATTGAAAAAGAACGAGTCACTCAAAGCAGAGGCAGGCAGAAATTTTTTCGAGTTGCCCTGGTAGGTTATACAAATGCAGGTAAATCAACGCTCATGAATGCCTTATCAGGGGCTGACGTATTTGTTCAAGATCAGCTTTTTGCTACGCTGGACACAACTATCCGTCAAATCAATATTAATGATGCTCACCAAATTTTATTGAGTGATACAGTGGGCTTTGTCCGCAAGCTGCCCCACGATCTTGTGGCAAGTTTCAGAAGTACATTAAAAGAAGTGGTGGATGCTGATCTATTATTATTAATTCTTGATACTTC
>FUWD013187392.1_pt1 | contig 10771 bp, 11 predicted proteins | sample 1063281 | NCBI WGS metagenome assembly FUWD01 (sample SAMEA79048168, study PRJEB19326) | metagenome | biome: marine
CGGCAACTTTCTTCGATACGGCTCCCATAAGCTTCCCGAAGTCGGCCTTCGATGCCGCACCCGTCTCCGTCTTCGCCTCCGCTATCAGCTTTCGGATCTCATCGTCCGGAAGATTCGCCGGAAGGTACGACCCGATGACCGCAAGCTCGGATTCTTCCTGCTCGGCGAGTTCCGGACGGCCGCCGGCGAGAAAACTCGCGATGCTCTCGCGACGCTGCTTCGCCAGCCGGCGCAGCACGGCAACCGATTCGGTATCGGCAAGCTCGGTCGCGGCCGTCCGAAGCTCGATCGCCTCGTTCTTGAGCGCGCTCCCGACCATGCGCAGCACGTCGCGCCGCGCGGCGTCCCCTGCCTTCATGGCCTCTTTGAGGTCGCTCTGAATCGTTTCGTAGAGGGTCATAGCGAAGTATGGTTTAGCGGTTGAGCTTTTTTCTTGATCTCGCGGAGCGATTCGTCGTCGAATTTTCCGAATTTCTTCAGCCGACCGATTTCCTTGCGGATTTTCGTCTTATAGAGAGCCTCGTTACGACGCTCCGTCTTGCTTTTCTCATCGCGACGGAAGCGCAGCTTTCGGGCGCGCTGGAGTGTACCACTCTGCTGGACACGCCGCGAAAAGCGACGGATCATACTTTCCGGCGTCTCTTTTTCCTTCTTGCGTACCTGAATCATGTATACCGACCTCCTTTCCTAGTGATATCGATTGAATTTCCGCCTCATTTCGGCCCTTTCGGGCGTCTCATTCATTTCACCGTGCGGATTCCCTCCGAGAGCCTGGCCCCGCCGATCAGGTGCAGATGGATGTGCGGGATTTCCTGCCCGCCATCGTTCCCTACCCGAAAAAGCAGTTTATACCCTTTCCGGGAAATGTTCAAGTCGCGGGCGATATCGCGTGCCGCGAGAATCATGCGACCGGCAAGCCCGGCATCGCCGTCCTCAAGATCATCGACCGTCTCGATCCTCCGTTTCGGGATGATAAGGATATGTACCGGCGCCAGCGGATGGATATCGCGGAACGCGATCAGCTCATCCGTCTCAAGAAGGATGTCGGCCGGAATCTCCTTTCTGATGATCCTGTCGAAAACGGTTTCTTCCATAATTCGTCTGGCTCATTTCTCGGATTTTACGACCGGATGGGCGAGTGCCACGTTCGTCTTGAGAATCTTTTTCACCGCATCCATGAGCCGGTCCTGCGTCACAGTTTCCTGCGTGCCGGACACCATGTCCTTGACGATGGCCGTCCCGTCAAGCGCTTCCTTCTGTCCCAGGATGATAGTCACTTCCGCCCCGATCCGCGATGCGACCCGCATCTGCGCCTTGAGACTTCCCCGCCCGAAACTCTCCGAGACGAGCACGCCGTGCTTCTCGAGTTCGGCGAACAGCCGGAGACTCTTCTTTTTCGCAAGATCGCCGAGCTGTGCGAGAAACACGCGGGACTTCGGAAACTCGTACGGGCGGACCTGGGTCCGCTTCATCTCCAGCACCACACGGTCGAGACCGAGACCGAACCCGATCGCGGGCGTCGGTTCGCCACCAAGCTCCTGGATAAGATTGTCGTACCGGCCTCCGCCGCCGAGCGCGTATTTCTTCCCTTCGCGGTCGGTCGACCAGATCTCGAACACGGTCCGCGTGTAATAGTCGAGACCGCGGACAAGACGCGGATTGATGGTGTACGGGAGTTCGAGCTCGTCAAGATACTCGAGAAGCGACTTGAAATGCGCCCGGGACTCGTCATCGAGAAAATCGAGCGCCTGCGGGACCTGCGAGGTCAGCTGCACGCACTTGTCCTCCTTACAGTCGAGGATGCGCATCGGGTTCGTGGTCAGCCGGTCACGACACACCTGGCACAGTTTGTGCTTCTGGGATTCGAGGAACCGGACCAGGGCCTTCTCGTACCGTTTGCGAGATTCGGGCGTCCCGATGGAGTTCACCTGAAATTCGATATCCTTGAGACCGAGCTCCCGGACGACCCGGTAGGCGACCTGCATCACCTGGGCATCGAGAATCGGATCGGCCTCGCCGAACACCTCGAAGTCCCCCTGCCACAATTCGCGGTATCGTCCTTCCTGCGGCCGATCGTATCGGAAGACCGGGCCCATCGAGAACAGGCGGATCGGCTTGGGAAGCACGCTCATCCCGTGTTGGATATAGGCACGACCGATTCCGGCGGTGAATTCGGGACGGAGCGCCACGCGGTCCCCGCCACGGGTCTGAAACGAGTAGATTTCCTTGTCGATGATATCGGTCCCCTCCTTGATGGACCGCACGAAAAGATGCAGGTATTCGACCGTCGGGGTATCGATCCGCTGGAACCCGTACTCCTGCGCGGCCGAGGAGAGGCTCCGCCGCACGCGCTCCCAGTAGGGCTGCTCGTCCGGTAAAATATCCCGCATCCCACGCAGCGACTGCATGAGCAGCTCGTTTTCCGAAACAAGTGGGGTAGCCACGGCCTTCGGTGCCGGTTTTTTCTCCACCTTCTGGACAAGCTTCTCCGCGGGCTTCTTCTCGACCGGCTTGGTCTTCTTCGTAACGACGGTCTTTTTCGGAGTCATAGGCTGGTCGCTTATGCTGCTATATTAGTACTTGTTCGAAATCGAAAATGGAAACGGTGATTATCGGTACCACTCCGCCCGCGGAAGCGGCCATGCCCGAAACAGGACCCTCCCGACGATAAGCCCCCGATCGACGGGACCGAACACCCGGGAGTCAAGACTGTTCATGCGATTGTCACCCAAAACGAAATACTGGTCGGCTCCAAGCGTAATCGGCTTCATATCCGTCGTCACCACCGAAGAGGCGAGGTAGGCGGACTCATCAAGGACATATCCCTCCGGATGAGCCGCGTCTTCGACGATTACCTTCGAACGCTCGATACGGACGGTCTCGCCCGGTAGTCCGATGACGCGCTTGATGAGGTAGAGCCCTTGTTTCTGGGGAGAGCGGAAGACGACCGGCTCCTGACGGGTCAACGAATAGAAAGGGGCAACCGTGAATGACAGGCTCCCGGACGGTCCGACCTGGGTTTTCTTGTAGCCGAATTCGTTTACGACAAGATACTCGCCGTTCTCGAAATTCGGTTGCATGCTTGAACCCTGGACGAAGAACGGCTGGAAGAGAAAGACGCGGACTGGTATGATGATGACGGCGGCCAAAAGAAACACTTTCACCATCTCGAGAAAGAACTGCCCGGCGGAAAGCTCCTCATCGGTTTCGCTTTTCGAGCCGGATTCTCGCTTCGGGAGACCCGAGCGGTCGGGGTTCGCTATCATAATGAAGAAAATCAGGAGGAATCACGCCCCCGTGAATGAGAATCAAACGATGACATGATATCACGTTTCCGACTGAAAATCAAGCGTCCAAAGACCACGATAAAATGCTATGGATGAGCGAAAAAACATCATAAAATATCTGACTGCCACCATACTCGTCATTCCGGCTATGGCGCTTCTTTTCCTTGGAATCCGAGTGCTTCGGACGGCGGAGAGGATCCATGTCGACAACGCCACTTCGACGGGGGTTTTTGGAAACCTTTCGTCCGTGCTTCCGGGAGGAAAGCGAGAGACGCTCCAGGGCGAAGAGAACGGGCGGATCAATATATTGCTTCTCGGACGCGCGGGGAAAAGCTACCCCGGTCAAAACCTGACCGACACCATCATGCTTGCGAGCATCGACACCCGGGAGCGTCGTGCCGCGTTCCTCTCCGTACCGCGTGACCTGTTCGTCCCGATTCCCGGAACGAATATGTCCACCAAATTGAACTCGCTCTACCAATACGGACTCACTTCGGACAACGGCGCGGAAACGATCGTACGCGCGATGGAAGACATCACCGGTCAGAATATCCCCTATTACGCAACCCTTGATTTCGACGGCTTCGAAAAGATTATCGACGATATCGGCGGGATACGCGTCGAATCGGCACGGGACATCCTCGATACCCGATACCCCGGGAAAAACTACAGTTACGAGACGTTCGAGCTGTCGGCCGGCTGGCACACGCTTGACGGCGCGACCGCACTCAAATATGCCCGTGAACGGCACGACGACCCGGAAGGCGACTTCGGACGGGCGAAACGGCAGCAGCAGATCATAAAGGCATTCCAGGAGAAGGCCCTTTCGATTAGGACCTATCTGGACGTATTCACTGCGAACCGGCTGTTGGAGACCCTGGGAGACAGTGTCCGGACCAACCTGACGATGAGCCAGATCGGAAGCCTCATCGAGATCGGAAAGACGACTGACCTCCGCAATGCCTCGACCGCGGTCGTGGACGCATGGAAAAAGGATAGCCTCCTCCGGGTCTCGCACATAGACATGAATGGGGTCCAGGCGTTCGTCCTCGTCTCGAGAACCGGGAACTGGAACGAGATCCGTGACCTGACCTCGAATATATTCGGCAAGGAAGAGCTAGACAGGAAACGGGCGGGCATGGAACGCGAGGCGGCATCCATACTCGTCCTGTCCCGGCTTGGGGATGCCTCCATCGCGAGCCGCTTCGCGACGGCGCTTCGCGATGCGATACCCGCCGAGGACATACGGGTTTCGACTTCGAACGATTTGGAACGATATGTGAAAAGTCTGGTCATCGATCGGACGAACCTTGGAAAGCCGCTTACACTCGACTCGCTCATCGGCACGTTCTCTCTCGAAAAGGCCGCTGACACACCTGCGCTTCCGGCTGGAACCGATGACGCCGACCTCGTCATACTCGTCGGAGACGATCTGCGTGAACACCCGCTCCCCGAGATGTCGCTCGGCAGCGACTCGTCGGATGCTATGGCGGACGATTCCTTCTCCGAGTATTTCACGCCGCAGGCACGATAGGTTCGTCAAAACACAGGATTCAAAACACAAACGACCAAACAAAACCCAACACACAGACTCCGAAATACGGATAATGAACGGATCATGTTAGAAGGCGCCCTTGTGCCATTTTAAACTGGTTCGATTCCTGTTTGCGCTTTCTCTTCCGGGCCTTTGTGTTTTGTTTGATTATTGTTCTTTGTGTCCTGTGCTTTTTGTTATGCTATCATGATAATCATATACTGAATCGCCTATGAAACTCATCGTCGGACTCGGCAATCCCGGAAACGAATACGAACAGACCCGCCACAATGCCGGATTCCTGTGTCTCGATTTCCTGCGTGAAACATGGGGATTCGAATCGTTCCAACCGGCGCCGAAATGGAAGGGCTCGGTCTCGGCAGGCATGCGCGGCGGCGAAAAGACGATTCTCCTCAAGCCGGAAACCTTCATGAACCGCTCCGGAGAGTCCGTCCGCTCGCTTATGGATTTCTTCAAACTTGCGCCTTCCGACCTTATCGTCATCCATGACGACCTCGACATAGCACCGGGAGTGTTCAAGATCGCCAAGGGATCCGGTGCCGCAGGACACAATGGCGTCGCGGACCTCATCGGGAAGCTCGGCACCAAGGATTTCACACGCATCCGCATCGGCATCGGCCGCCCGCCAGAGAATATTCCCGCCGACGCCTTTGTCCTCTCGCCGTTCACGGAAGAGGAATCCGAAAAAGCTTGAAAAGTCATTTCCAAAAATCGAGGCATCGCTGCGGTAGATATGATGGGAATGAAAAGACCGGATACCCGTTGCAGGCATCCGGCTTTTCTTTTCGTTACTTTTCCGCAATCAGAACCGCGTTGTTCGGCTCGTGTTCGAGCCGCACAAATCGCACGCTTCTCGGGGCCGGATCAAGGGCCCATACCAGCCGCTCCAATTCAGCAGGACGGATAAGAAATCCGGTGGATCCGCCGGAAAAATACCGACCAGACACCCATCCGGACCCGTTTACAGTCCGCAACTCGTCTCCGTTCCGACTTTTTTCATACTGGATTCGTCCATTCAGCCAGATATGCGGAAACGACACCGAAACAGCGCCTCCTCCGCGAAGCAGTTCTGCCTCACTGACCGTATCGACATACAAAAGCCCGCCAGGACTCACGTGCTCCCAGAATGTTCTTAGGCTCTCGCTGATCTGTCCAGACTGTCCATCTGGACTCTTACCATCCCACGACACCGCAAGACCAAGCGAGTTCCCTCGACACATCACGACGTCGAACGTTCGCCCGAAAGAGGGAGCCGCAATCCAGTCCGACACGCGGAAATCGACTTCTCCGATGCCCTGCCCAAGTGCGTGCGATATCATCGATTTATCCTTGTCCACACCGACTACCGTCTCGACGTATCGGGATAATCCCCCCGCTACGTGTCCGCCGCCGCACCCGAATTCAAGAAGCGATTCGCGACCCTTAAAGAGCGCCGCAAGCTCGGAAATGAACCGGTCACCGTATAGAGTCTCAGAAAGCGCTATCCACTCCTCGGTCAAGCTGAGGTTGGGATATTGTAGGTCCCTCACCAGGATTGTCCTCATTCCGCCTGACGGCACATCACCGGATATGAACTCCTGACGGATATCCCAATAGCCGCATCCCGTCGCTTTGCGATAGAACGCGAGCAACGGATCGGCGCAGAACTCCTCGTCAGAAGGGTACGGTCCTCCGCGGAAATACGTGTCAATCGCGTTCCGAAACGTTTCGTTCAACATGACGTGCTTTTCCGGAGCCTCGACACTCCCGGCATACGACCGCATGCGTCCGTCCCCGACGACATACCGGAACCCGGAATGGCGGAAACCGTCGAAGATTTCCTTCAGAAAACTCGACGATAGGGCATACTCGCGGACGTTCCTGTTCGCGTCGAAATCATAGACCGCGACCGCATTCGCTTCCGCGGGTTTGTCGGTCGGCACGTTCGCGAAGCGTTCGAATGTTGACGGGAAATGCTCCCGATCATGCGGATCGAAACGCATAGGATGCGAACATATCTTCGCAACCAGGTCTCCATTCGAAAACAGACCATACATCCGATGTCCCCACGCAAGCCGACGACGGACGATTTCCTCGCTTGCTCGCATACCGACTATGAAATTCCTCTGTTCCATCTCCAGGATATCGGAAATATCCCGATTGCCGAGTAGTCGAATATCCATGATATCCTCCAATATGTTTTGAATAGGTTGATAAATGACAACCTGGAATCATAGCAACACCGGACAGACTCGTCAATGCGAGCGTGCATCGGGATAGACGGAAAAAACCGCCATGGATGGCGGCTTTCTTCATTCTCTGTTCTGACTTCGACTCCCGTCTGACTTTCGACTTTATAGACTTTGTGACTTATGACTACTAGGCCCGTGACACGTATGTGCCTTTCTCGGTATTCACAATGACCTTGTCGCCGGCGTTGATAAAGAGCGGGACGGTCAGTTTGAGTCCGTTCTCGAGCGTGACGACCTTGTCGCCGCCCGAGGCGGTATCCCCCTTGATACCCGGAGGAGCCTCTTTCACCGAGAATTCCATCTTCACCGGAAGCTCGACGTTGATCGCCTTGCCGGCATAGTTGAGGACGGTCACTTCGGTCCCTTCGATGAGATACTTCGACGCGTCGCCGAGCGTTTCCGCCGGAAGTGCGAACTGCTCGTAGCTTTCGGAATCCATGAACTGGTACTCGTCCCCCTCGCGATACAGGTACTGCGCGGACGACTTGGCCGTTTCCGCCTCTTCGAACTTGTCCTTGTCCTGGAACGTATACTCGATCGTCGCACCGGTCAGGATATTCTTCAGCTTCGTTCGCATGACGGCGCCGGCGCGACCGGTCTTGGAATGCTGGTAATCGAGCACGACGAACGGCTGTCCGTCCCACACGATCTTTTTTCCGGTCTTGATGTCGCTCAGTCCGAGCATATAATCAGTCAACAGTTAACATCGAACAGATAACGGGAATCAGTGAGCAAAGAACGGTAAACAGAAAATCAGTACACAGATACCATTGAACAGGAAGCGGGCTGTCTTGCAGAAAAGAGGATCTTTGTATTGCCTTATGACTTCGCTTCCGTTTTTTGTTATCTGCCCGCTCGTCCTTGCGAGCGGGTCCGCGAGCGAAGACGTCGCGGATCATCTGATATATGGTATCTGCTCCATGACTTACTTCACCACGTACGGGATGAGTCCCATGAACCGTGCACGCTTGATCGCGAGCGCGACATCCTTTTGCTGCTTCGACGAAAGCCCGTGGCGTTTCGGCGGATAGATTTTCCCCTGGGAATTCAGGAACTTCCGAAGAAAATAGGCGTCCTTGTAATCAAGGTGCTCCAGCTTCTTCTGCATCGCGTCTTCCATAAATATGATATTCGAACGAATTATCCCGACTAACCCGCTTCATCGTTGTCAGTTGTGAGTTGTGCGTTGTCAGTTATGAGGTATCAGTTCTCCTTAGAACGGGACATCCTCGATCCGGATCTCGTCCTTCTCGTCGTCGAGATTGATGGTCGGAATCTCATCCTCTATCGGGGCCGGCGATGTCTGACGCTGCTGCGGCGCGGATGCCACACCTCCAGCCGGAGCCGCCTGGGAATACCCGCCCTGCCGAGGCGCATATCCTCCCCCCTGACTCCCCTGCGGACGGGAACCGATCTGCATAGATTCACCGACGATTTCGGTCGTCTTTCGTTCCACACCGTCTTTCCCGACGAACGCGCGGGTCTGAAGCCTTCCTTCAAAAAAACACTCCTGCCCCTTCGTGAGGTACTGTCCCGCGATTTCAGCGAGGCGACCCCAGAGGACGACCGTATGAAACTCGGTCTTTTCCTGTTTCTGGCCGGCCTTGTCGTTCCAGCGGTGGCTCGTAGCCAGACCGATGGTAGCGACCGACTGCCCGGTCTGCGTCGTCCGGACCTCCGGATCACGTGTCAGCCGCCCTACCAGGATCACCCTGTTCACGTTCATATGATTGTATTACCGATTACGTATTGTTGGACCGTTTCATTGTCCCGTAACGTTGAATCCCATTTCGTTCTCAACCTGTCAGAGGAATGATACCGGCACCCGTTCCCATCCCCATTTTCAGTTGTCAGTTGTGAGTTGTACGTTGTTAGTTCGAGACTAGATGTCGAGCACTTCCTTCAGCTGCTTATCAAGGTCTTCCTGAGCGATCGGCTTCTTCTCGTCTTCGGCCGATTTCGCTTCGTCCTTCACAGCCGGTTTCTCGGTCCGGACCGGTTCGACAGAGCGACGCTCGCCTCCGCGATCGGGGAAACGGCGTCCGCCTCCGCGTCGATCATCCCGGCGAACCGGCTTCGGCCGTTCCTCGCGCGGAATCGCCTTGAGCTCCGGGAGTTTCTCGGCCCGCATCAGGATGAAGCGGGAAACGGGACGATACAGTCGCAACAGCCGATCAATCGATTCGATCACATTCTCTTTCACGGGACTATCGGCCGAAAACGGTTCATCCCCGACTTCCGGCAACGTAAAACGACGCGCGATATAGGTCCCGCGGCGCTCTCCGAGAATCTCGTACGCAAGATTTCGTTTCTCTTCGGTCTCTTCCGGAAGGAACGTCCCGCCGAAGTCCGTCACAATCTTCTCCACTTCGGTACGAACCGTCGGAAGCTCGGCCTCCTTGGAATCCCCGACCAGATAGAAAAGCTCGTATTCCCTCGTTTCCTTGGCTGCCATACGGTATGGTGTATTACCACAAATTATACTACGTATCTCTCTCAAATCTCATCGCGATTACAAGCCGGAATATCCGCTTGTCAGCTGAAATCCCAAAATTTCGGCTGCCCGCCCGAATCGCTACGCAATCGTTGCGGACGGGCAAACCCTTCAAAAATTGTCGGTTACAACAGCGGAATCCTCATTTTTCATGGTTTTTCACCCAGAGGGTGACCAACCTCTGGTTGGCGCTCCTATCGAAATTTTCGCATGTATAGCTCGACATGAGATTTGAAAGAGATACTAAAACCGCCAAAAGAACGTCCCCTGTGCGGTTTCTGCCCGCCCTGATCTTCCAAAGGAAGCGGGGCGATGCGTCGGACTTTCTCTTTTGTATGCGAATCCTATCAGGCTTTCCCGATTCTGGCAAGAGCCGAAGAAACCGGCATCATCCGAAAACTAGTCGACTTTCATGATATAGGCCAGCGCCAAGTACGGCGGCATATTGTTATGCGATTGCCCACCACCAGCAGAAGCCGTAGTCTTGGTCGACGAATATTTATTAAAAGACCAGTTACGATCCGACGTATCGTTACCGCTATTATTCATATTGGAATACGTAGCAATAGTGTGAGTATGACTCGGCATCTCATTTATGGTAAGTGTGTGCTGTCTCTCGCCACCGCTATCGCCGGAATTATAATCCCCACCAGCACCGACCACGAACCGGTCCGTCAGGTCAGGCGTCCCATTATCGCCATCACAAAGCGCCCACCCTGACGGGATGTCATCCACATCTCCCGACCACATAACGATCATTCCCGTCTCGAAATCCGATGAAGCCTGCGCCACCGCTACTTCCACCGCCCGGGTAGTGCTTCCGGCACCGCCTTGGGACTTGATCTTGGTCACCCGGTTCCGCCAATCGGTATCGTCGCAACCGGTGATGCGGGTGTCTCCGTTGTCACCCTCGTAGAAGGCGACCTGCCAGCCGGCATCGGACGAGATGATGCCGTCCTCACAGCCGTCGGCATCGGAGATAGCATCGGCCAGATCGGCCATGGTGTCGTGATCCTGACGGTAGACCTGATAGAGGACCTGTTCGATGCCGGAGTCGGCTACCTGAAAGGAGCGGGTGGAATTGCCGGTGGACAGGGAGGCCTTCCGGTCCAGTGTGGCGGAGGACAGGAGCGTGAGGGATGTCACGAGCATGAGGGAGAGGATGATGAGGGAGAAGACGAGGACGGAGCCCGTTGGGGAAGTA
>FUWD012815663.1_pt1 | contig 10768 bp, 8 predicted proteins | sample 1063281 | NCBI WGS metagenome assembly FUWD01 (sample SAMEA79048168, study PRJEB19326) | metagenome | biome: marine
AGAGGCTGTAGGCATCTTGTGGAGATTGCCACCTGCCTGCCGTCGGCGCGCAACCTGCAGCCGCTTCGTTATATTGCCCTTACCGAAATGGCAGAATGTGCCGGGCTGTTTCCTCTGCTGCAGTGGACGGGCTATCTTGAGGACTGGCCAGGGCCGGAAGAGGGTGAGCGGCCAACCGCGTATTTGGTGATGCTCAATGATCTCTCCATTGCTGCTGACTCATCCTGCGACTGCGGCATTGCTGCCGGAGCCATTCTTCTTGGTGCCACTGCTGCGGGCTTTGGCGGCTGTATTGTGGGTTCAGTGCAGAAGGGTGCTGTTCGTGAACTGCTGCGGATTCCAGACCAGTACGCTGTTCAAATGGTCATAGCTCTTGGCAGACCAGCTGAAACCATTGTTATTGACAGGATCGGGGAGGGTGAGGGCACTGGCTACTACCGCGACCGAAACGACATTCACCATGTGCCGAAGCGGGAAGCCGCTGATGTGCTGCTTCGGTTTCATTGAAATTTCCCTCTATCTTTCCTCCTTTTTGATTCCATGCTTGCCATTGCCACGCTTCTGAAGGCCTACCGGGAAGGGTTTTTCCCCATGTCGGATCCCGACGATGGAGAGCTTTACTGGTGCCGTCCCCATATGCGGGCGGTGTTCCCTCTTGAGCTTTTCCGCCCCTCAAGGGATGTGCGCCGTCTTGAACGGAAAGGGGAGTTCAAGCTCACCCTGAACCATGATTTTGCCGGGGTTATCCGTGGATGCGCGGCTCCACGGAAAGGAGATTCCGAGACCTGGATTTCAGAGCCTATCATTGCAGCTTATCAGCATCTTCATAAACTCGGGCTTGCTCACAGCATTGAGTGCTGGCAGGAGGGAGAGCTTGCGGGCGGGCTTTACGGCATGTCTATGGGAGGGGCTTTTTTTGGCGAGTCGATGTTCTCCCGCCGCTCCTACGCATCACAGGTGGCGCTCTCTTTTCTGGTGCGCCGGCTCAGGCTGAAAGGGTTCCGCCTCCTTGATGCGCAGATTATGAATCCGCATCTCAAGCATCTCGGTGCCGTGGAAATCAGCCATGAGGAATATATGGTGCAGCTTGCCGGGGCGCTGGCCAAAAAGACCGTTTTTCTCTGATACGGGAAAATGGTACCTTGCGAAGTTATTATATTGAGATTTGTGACCATAACCGGAATGAGCATATGCTGTCAAGGGATTTAACTGAGAAGGGCTCCAAAACGAGGGTCATCATCTATTCCGGAAAAGGCGGTACCGGTAAAACCACAATCTCCTCATCGACGGCGGTGGCTTTGGCAAGACAGGGGAAAAAAGTGCTGATCATGTCGTCCGATCCGGCACACTCGCTTTCAGATGTTTTCAATGTGCGCATCAGCCGCAATGATCCACAGGAAATCGAGGAGAATCTGTACGGCCTTGAGGTTGATACGGTCTATGAGCTCAAAAAGAACATGTCGGGGTTCCAGAAGTTTGTCTCCACATCCTATAAGAATAAGGGAATTGACAGCGGCATGGCTTCAGAACTGACAACCCAGCCCGGACTTGACGAAATTTTTGCCCTCAGTCGCCTTCTTGATGAGTCGCATTCCGGAAAATGGGACGCAGTAGTGCTGGACACATCTCCTACCGGCAATACTCTCCGTCTTCTTGCCTATCCCGAAATCATCATCGGGGGCAATATGGGCAAGCAGTTCTTCAAGCTCTACAAAAGCATGTCATCGCTTGCTCGTCCTCTTTCGGGAAACTCCATTCCCGATGACGATTTCTTCAATGAGGTCAATGTTCTGCTCAAGCAGATGGAGGACATCAACCAGTTCATTCTCAGTCCTGAGGTTACTTTCCGGCTGGTGCTGAATCCTGAAAAACTCTCCATCCTTGAGACTAAACGGGCATATACTTTCGTGCACTTATATGGCATCAACATCGATGGCATTTTCATCAACAAGATTCTTCCCACCTCCACAACGGTTGGCGAGTATTTTGAGTTTTGGGCCGATCTGCACAGCAAGTACCTGATGGAGATCGATAACTCCTTCTATCCCACCCCTGTTTTCCGCTGCCATCTGCAGAGAACCGAGCCTATCGGGCCCGACGCTCTCCATGAAATCAGCAAACTGGTGTTTGGTGAGCAGATGCCTGACAGAATTTTCTATTCGGGAAAGAATTTCTGGATTGAGAGCAGCAAGAATGATCTGCGGGAGGACCATCATGAAATTCTCTGTATAAAGATTCCTTTCCTCAAAGATGCCGAGGATGTGAGTGTTGAAAGGATGGGAACGGATATTGTTGTTGCCGTTGACCGCGCGCAGCGCATCATTACCCTTCCCCGGGCGCTCTACAGTCTGGAAATGGAAGAGTTTGTGCGCGAAGACAATCTCCTGCGGGTGATTTTCCGTGAAATTCCCGTGCCAAAGGAGGAGGCGGAGCTCAATGTCAATAAAAATGTTCTCGACAAGCTCCGCTCAATGCGGCGCATGAAGATCTGAAGCCTTGCAGGGGGGCTGAACCACCCTTGAAGAAGAAATATCAGGGTAACCTTTTAAGTTTTCACGGGAATCTTGTATCTTCATTGTTTAAAATATTGAGTCACTGGGGTCTTGTCTCCCATTTTGTTAAAGAATCAGCTTATATCATGTCCGAGAAAGCGCATTATGGTCTGTTGAAAGGGAAGAAGGGAATCGTATTCGGCCCACTTGATGAAAGCAGTATAGGTTGGCAGATTGCGGCTCACGCATACAAGGAGGGCGCCAGTATTGCAATATCGAATGTTGCGGCCGCCATGCGGTTCGGCAATACTGATGAACTTTCCGCTCTCTGCGGAAACGCTCCAGTTATTGTATGCGATGCATCCAAAAACGATGATGTCGACCGCTGTTTCAAAGAACTGAAGGAAAAAGTTGGCAAGGTTGACTTTATCGTCCATTCCATCGGCATGTCGCAGAATATCCGCAAGCAGTTGCCTTATGAAGAACTCAATTACGAGTGGTTCATGAAGACGCTTGATGTTTCCGGACTTTCGCTCCATCGCATCGTATCTTATGCGTTGAAGAATGATGTGCTCAATGACGGTGCAAGCGTGCTGGCACTCTCCTATATAGCTTCACAGCGCAATTACTGGACTTATTCGGACATGGGCGACGCCAAGTCCCTTCTTGAGTCAATTGTCCGCAGCTACGGCCCACGGCTTGCCAGCAGGGCAATTCGCATCAATACCATATCCCAGAGCCCTACCTACACAAAGGCAGGCAGCGGAATACCCGGTTTTGAGAAAATGTACGAGTACAGCGACCTGATGTCGCCTCTTGGCAATGCATCAGCCGAAGAGTGCGCCGAGTATGCCATGACGGTGCTCAGCGACCTTTCACGCAAGGTTACCATGCAGAACCTTTTTCATGATGGCGGTTACAGCTCCATGGGTGCGACCATACCCATGATCAAGCTTGCCCATGAGGTTCTTAATGATCAGGAACTCGCCGCAAGGGTAGGGCTTGAGGATTTCAAGCCTTCCGCATAACGAATAGCGGTTGGGAACTGCCACACCGGGTGGTTCCCTGTTCCACTGTATGATTCTCTGGAGTGTCTCTCCGCCGCAAAGCTCTCGCTGAAGCGGTTCGTATTACCCTATTTTTTTGCCGGGCGTTATGTCCGGTTGTATGGCGCCGGCAGCTTTCTGCCCGCAGCTTTCCTGTTTCAGTCATAGGTATTTCAGCACCCCTCGCATCTCTGTAAACACCGGTGCGGTGAGACGATGTTTTGGCCTTTATGTTTTCAGTCCGAGCAACCACACAACACAAACCCATAACACCAATGGCAAAAAACGCGACCATCATTTATACAAAAATTGACGAGGCCCCTGCTCTCGCCACATACTCGCTTCTTCCAGTCATTCAGGCTTTTACGAGTGGAACCGGTATCGCTGTGGAAACCCGTGATATTTCGCTTGCAGGCAGAATTATTGCCAACTTCCCGGAAAATCTTACAGAAGATCAGAAAATCTCCGATTATCTGGCTGAACTCGGTGAGCTTGCACTGAAACCTGAAGCAAACATCATCAAGCTTCCGAACATCAGCGCCTCGATTCCCCAGCTCCAGGCGGCAATCAAAGAGCTTCAGTCGCAGGGGTTCAATATTCCCGATTATCCGGAATCACCCTCAACCGATGCTGAAAAAGCTCTACAGGCACGATTCGCAAAGGTTCTCGGAAGCGCTGTGAACCCGGTGCTCCGCGAGGGTAACTCCGACCGTCGCGCCCTCTCTCAGTGAAAAAGTACGCACAGAAAAATCCTCACAAGATGAGCCCGTGGTCCTCCGCTTCGCTTTCCAGCGTTGCATTTATGGATGGTGGCGATTTTTATGGCAGCGAACAGTCTTTGACAGTACCAGAGGCTGCAAGCGTTCGCATTGAGTTCGCCGGAGCTGATGGATCCGTGACGGTGCTGAAAGACAAAACCAATCTTCTGAAAGATGAGGTTATCGATACCGCAGTCATGAATGTCCGTGCGCTTGAAAGTTTCTTTGAGGCACAGATTGAAGCGGCCAAAAAGAACGGCACGCTGCTCTCTTTGCACCTGAAGGCCACCATGATGAAGGTTTCCGATCCCATCATGTTCGGACATGCTGTCAAGGTTTTCTACCGCGATGTGTTTGAAAAACATGCCGCCGTCATCAAGGAGCTTGGAGTCAATGTCAGAAACGGACTTGGCGACCTGTACGCGAAAATCAAGAATCTTCCCGATGCAAAAAGGGCTGAAATAGAGGCCGACATACAGGCTGTATATGCTACCCGTCCTGCACTGGCCATGGTTGATTCCGATAAGGGAATCACCAACCTGCATGTGCCTAACGACATTATTGTTGATGCTTCCATGCCGGTGGTTATACGCGACGGTGGAAAAATGTGGGGTCCTGACGGCGAGCTGCATGACACAACGGCCATGATTCCTGACCGCTGCTATGCCACCATGTATCAGACAATGGTAGAGGATTGCAAAAAGAATGGTGCTTTTGATCCTTCCACTATCGGCACTGTGCCCAATGTTGGACTTATGGCGCAGAAGGCTGAAGAGTACGGTTCGCATGACAAGACTTTTAATGCGCCTGGCGAAGGCACTATTCGCGTGGTGGATGCCGCTGGAACAGTGCTGATGGAGCAGGCTGTTGAAACTGGCGATATTTTTCGGATGTGCCAGGCCAAGGACGCCCCCATCCGCGACTGGGTAAAGCTTGCCGTTTCACGGGCTCGCGCCACCGGATCACCTGCCATTTTCTGGCTCGACAGCAGCCGTGCACACGATGCCGAGCTGATTGAAAAAGTTGGGCGTTACCTGAAAGAGCACGACACTAGCGGTCTGGATATCCGCATCATGAAACCGGTTGAAGCCATGCAGTTCACTCTCGGCCGTATCCGTGCCGGACAGGACACCATTTCGGTTACCGGTAATGTGCTTCGCGACTATCTGACTGATCTGTTCCCAATCATTGAGCTCGGTACCAGTGCTAAAATGCTCTCTGTTGTGCCGCTGATGAATGGTGGGGGACTGTTTGAAACGGGTGCGGGTGGTTCTGCTCCGAAGCATGTGCAGCAGTTTGAGAAAGAGGGATATCTCCGCTGGGATTCGCTCGGCGAGTTCTCTGCACTTGCCGCATCGTTCGAGCATCTTGCCTCAGCGTTCGGCAATGAGAAGGCGACTGTACTGGCTGCCACTCTTGATTCTGCAATCGGAAAGTTCCTGGACAACAAAAAGTCGCCTGCCCGCAAGGTTGGTCAGATAGACAACCGTGGAAGCCATTTTTACCTTGCTCTTTACTGGGCCGAGGCTCTGGCTGCCCAGAGTGGTGACGCGGAACTGAAGAGCCGTTTTTCCGATGTAGCTGCAAAACTGGCTGCCGGTGAAACTGCAATCAATGAAGAGCTGATTGCAGCACAGGGAAGCCCTGTCAACCTTGGAGGTTATTACCATGTTGACGATGCACTGGTTTCCGCAGCAATGCGCCCCAGCGCAATCTTCAACGCAATCATTGACACCATGTGATTGCGTTCTTGTTCTGAAGAGTAAAAACAGAAAAAGCTCGGTTTATTCCGGGCTTTTTCTGTTTTTGGGCGGTTCTTTCCTTCTCGGTCTTTTCTATTCTGCTCCTGCATGCGTACCTTACTGATATGGAACATAATGGCGCCGGAGAGGTGCCCATAAACAAGCAGGACCGAGCAAGTATGACACAAAAAACCCTCAGGGTACTCTTTATTGGCGATGTGGTCGGCACTCCCGGACTGCAGATGGTGGGCAGGATGCTGAAAAGCTTCATCAGTAGCCATCATATTGATTTTGTGGTCTGCAACGGTGAGAACGCACACAATGGTAAGGGTATGAGTGTTGATGCCCTCAATCAGTTGCTGGAGGCGGGCGTAAATGTGGTGACAGGAGGCAATCATACCTGGAGCAACTTCAACTTTTTCGATACTCTCAAAACTCATCCTCAGGTCCTGCGCCCTCTCAACTATCCAAAAGGAACCTATGGAAAGGGAGTGGGCATTTATCGCCTTCCGGAGGGTATGGGTGAAATAGCGGTTGTCAACCTCCAGGGAAGGACCTTCATGTCGCCAATCGACTGTCCGTTCCGGACTGCCGATTGGGTTATCAAGCAGGTAAAGGATAGGGCCCGTTTTATTTTTGTTGATTTCCATGCAGAAGCGACAGCTGAAAAAATTGCTCTCGGCTGGTATCTTGACGGTAGGGTATCGGCTTTGATAGGAACCCATACCCATGTGCAGACGGCTGATGAGCGGATTTTGCCAAAAGGTACGGCATACTGCACCGATGCAGGAATGACGGGACCACACCAGTCGGTTATTGGCATGCAGATCAAGTCCGCCACGGACCGCATGCTTTATCAGACACCGCACAAATATGAGTGTGCACAGGATGATGTCCATATGTTGGGCATCATTATGGCTTTTGATGCGGCTACCGGCATGGCGACAGGCATTGAACGGCTTTTTTATCCGCCCTTTGAACGGGGGAGTATCTGAAAAAAGAAAAGCTACCTGAGAACGGTGGCTTTTCTTTTTTTCAGTGAAGGGTGTTGGGGCAGTTCAGCGAATGCCCTGCTCAAACTCCTCAGCTACCCGTACATCATCTTCGCTTCCTATGTAGAGCGGTGTGCGCTGATGCAGTTCGCTCGGGTCAATGTCGAGAATGCGGCGCCTTCCGTCAGTTGCCCGTCCGCCCGCCTGCTCACAGATGTATGCGAGGGGGTTGCCTTCATACATAAGGCGAAGCTTTCCGTTGGGGTGTGTTTCTGTAGGTGGATAGACAAAGACGCCGCCAGTGAGCAGGTTGCGATGGAAATCGGCAACCAGTGAACCGATGTATCGGGTGCTGTATGGCCGATTGGTTGCGGGGTCCTCCTGTTTGATATAGCTGAGGTATTTCTTTGTTTCCTCATTGAACTGTTCGTATGAACCCTCGTTGATCGAATAGTATTTTCCGCTTTTCGGGGTGACAATGTTCTCATGCGACAGGAGAAATTCGCCGATGGTTGGGTCGTAGGTGAAGCCGTGAACTCCGTGACCGGTGGTGTAGACCATAACCACTGAAGAGCCGTAGATGACATACCCAGCTGCAACCTGTTCAGAGCCTTTCTGCAGGCAGTCGCTGATATCTGCTTTGCGGGGGTCGCTGTTCTTGATTTTGTAGATGGAGAATATTGTGCCGACACTCACATTAACATCAATGTTGGAAGAGCCATCAAGGGGGTCGAAGAGCAGGGCGTAGCTGCCCTTTTCGTTATTCGGGGGGATTATGATCTCTTCGTTTTCTTCAGAGCCCATAATTGCGAACCGGCCGTGCTGGCCGATGGCGTTGATGATTTTATCGTTTGCGAACAGATCAAGCTTCTTTACCTCTTCCCCCTGAACATTGGTGCTGCCGGCAAATCCAAGAATGTCGACCAGTCCTGCGCGCACAACCTCCCGTCTGACCAGTTTGGCGGCAAAGGCAACATCACTGAGGAGATCTGTCAGTTCGCCGGTTGCTTCGGGAAAATTTTTCTGCTGTTCAAGAATGTGTCGTTCAATGGTAATCAGCTTGCTCATGCTCGTGGGTTCAATTGTGATTGATGCAAGAGTACAAAGGATGGATATGTTTAGAGTTCAATGTAGTGATATCCTGACCTAAATTCAAGCCGCAGCCCTTTCCTTTTGCGGGTTCAGGGGGAAGCGTTACATTGATTCTTTGCTATCATTCTGCGCTCAATTCCGTCCTCTTTTTTTTCATGAAACGCTACCGTTGGAACCTGCCTCCCGTTGATGATGAAGCCCTTGCTTCTTTTGCAGAGAGTATCAAAGCATCCCTACCTCTTGCCCGTATCTTTTTCAAGAGAGGGGTGATGAGTTATGAAGCTGCAGAAGCTTTTTTTACCGCTCCTCTTGAGAGCCTTCCACCGCCATCTCTTTTTGGTTCCATGCCCAAGGCGGTCGGCCGGGTGCAGGAGGCAATGCGCTCGGGTGAAAAGGTTATGATATACGGCGACTATGATGTTGACGGTATTACCGGAACGGCGATGCTGCATCTTTTTTTTAGGGAGAGGGGGGTTGATGTCTCCTATTATATCAACAACCGTTTTGAGGAAGGATACGGGCTTTCAATGCAAGGCGTGCAGACGGCGGCGGAGCGGGGAGTTGGCCTTATCATTACAGTTGACTGTGGTATCAATGCCAATCTGGCAATAGAGCGGGCTGCTGAAAACGACATTGATGTTATTGTCTGCGACCATCATGAATCGGCTGAACTGCCCGATGCCTATGCCATTCTGAACCCGAAAGTTCCAGGCTGCACCTATCCGTTCAGGGAGCTTTGCGGCTGTGGTGTCGCGTTCAGGTTCATTCAGGCCATTGCCGAAGAGCTTCAGCTCAGTAAAGAGAGCTGGCAGAAATATCTCGATTTGGCAGCCATCGCTACGGCTGCTGACATGGTCGTTCTCTCGGAAGAAAACCGTACGATGGTGCGGGAGGGGTTCAGAATGATGCAGCAGCGGCCGCGGCCAGGCATTGAGGCTATGCTGTTCCTTATGAAGATGAAACCTGTAGATTTGAGCATGACCAGCATCACTTTTGGCATTGCTCCCCGCATCAATGCGGCAGGCCGGATGGGATCTGCCGGCAAGGCTGTCGCCTGTCTGCTTTCCGAGTCGGCGGTTGAGGCAAAGAGACATGCCGGAGAGCTTGAAGAACTGAATGTTCTGAGGCGACGGACAGATGCCGATATGCTGAAGAGGGCAGAGGAGATGGTTGAGGGACATTTTGCATCGTACTGTTCATCCATTGTGCTCTATGACGAGAGCTGGCATCTTGGAGTGGTTGGTATTGTGGCTTCAAAAATGCTTGAACGGTATCATCTCCCGACAGTGATTATGGGGGCATCAAAGGAGATGGTGAAGGGGTCTGTCAGAAGTGTTCCAGGATTGAACATTTATGATGTTCTGCAGGAGTGCTCTGAATTGCTTGAGCAGTTCGGGGGCCATCATCAGGCTGCAGGGGTGACTCTCCGCCCGGAGAATCTACCCCCTTTCAGAAAGCGGTTTGACGAGGTCTGCGCCAGATTGCTCGGTATTGAAGAACGGCAGAAGGCGTTGGATGTCGATACGGTGCTTGCTATGAATGAGATGACTCCAAATTTCATCAAATCACTTCAGCGATTTTCTCCGTACGGAATCGGAAACCGTGAGCCGCTGTTTCTTTCCGAAGGTTTGCAGTGCAACGGTTCTCTCCGGTTGCTGAAAGAGCGCCATGTGAAATTCACGGCAATGGACTGGTCGGGAAAAAAGCTTGAGGCCATAGCTTTTGATCGCAAAGATATTTATGAGGCGTTAAAGAAAGCCTCTAACCCGGTTTTTTCAATGGTCTACTCTCTTGAAGAGCATGAGTGGAACGGCAGGGTTGAGCTGCAGGCAAAAGTGCGGGATCTTTCCGTAGAGAGCCCGCTGCAATCTACTCTGTAAGTCTTTGTTGGCGAAGCATGTTATTCCGTTTGCTCTGCATCCGGATGGCTTGATTCGTGCCTGATGCGGGTAAGGATGCCGGCAAGTGAGGAGAGTGCTGAAATGGCAAAAAATATCAGCGAGAGGGTAATGCCTGTGGTTGTGTCGAGGTGTAAGTAGTTCAGCAGGTAGTAAAAGGTGACTTCGCGTGCGCCGGCTCCGCCGATGGTGATGGGCAGAATGGTGGCTACTGTTGAAATAAGGAAAATGGCAAGATGGTCTATGACCGGCATTCCAGGGGCAATGGCCAGAAGAATGAACCAGGCGGAAATAGCCTGTGTGGCCTGAACCAGAATCGATTCCCATGCAGTGATTGCGAATATCGGCAGAAACTGCCGGTATGCAAACCTGTTCAGAAGAAAGGCTACAGGGTAGATGGCTATGATGCCTGCCCAGGCGTAGGGCAGGGTGCTTGGAAGTGCTACGGCGAACGAGCTCGGAATCAGGAGGATAAGCGAGAGAAAGACAAGGGCGAAAATTCCGCAGATTCTATCCCAGAAAACGGCATGGAATACATTGATTGTTTTGATTTCATGGTTCTTTTTCAGAACAAAAATCTTGTATCCGTCGCCTCCTATCCCGCCTGGTAGGAAGAGGTTGTAGAACATGCCGAGGTAGTAGAGCTTGAGGTTGTAGACCCATGAGAGCTCAAGCCCAACTGCTTTGAAAAACCGGCTCAACCGCACGGCATTGAACACCTTTGAGATGTTGAAAAACAGAAGGATGC
>FUWD013232418.1_pt1 | contig 10766 bp, 10 predicted proteins | sample 1063281 | NCBI WGS metagenome assembly FUWD01 (sample SAMEA79048168, study PRJEB19326) | metagenome | biome: marine
AATCAAATTAATGCTCAGCCGCTCTGTGTGCTCAACAAATTAATCAATATTTAAACCCCTATCAAAATTACGTTACTGATGAAATTGGAAGACAAGCACAAATTCAAGGAAATCAAATATCGGCTAACGCAGTTAATGCAGGAGCTTTTGGTGGTGGTAGAGAAGGTGTTCAACAAGCAGAATTACAAGGAAGAGCTTTAAATGCTATGGGACAAGCTCAACAACAAGGATTTAATACTGCATTAGGAGCAGCTCAAAACCAACAACAAACAGGTTTAATGGCTGGCCAACAATTAGGTCAAATGGGTATGGGGCAACAACAAATGGCTCAAGGTGATATTAATCAATTAATGGCTTCGGGTGGAGTTCAAAGACAATTAGCTCAACAAGCCTTGGATGCACAAAGACAATCAACATTACAACAACAATACGAACCTTACCAAAGAGCGGAATTCTTGTCTAACTTATATGCTGCAGGGCCTAAATCATCTTCACAAGTGACAATGGGAACACAACCTTCTACTAGCCCCTTCGCACAAGCAGTAGGTACAGGTATAGGAGCATTCGCAGCTTACCAAGGTGTTAATAAACCAGCGGGACTTTAAATGTCACTAAATAAAGTTTTAAACAGACCTATGTTTAGAAAAGAAGCACTTAGACAAGGTGTGCTTAAAACTATTAATGCGAACGTTGGTATTATGGTTGGATCACCATATGCTGCAGCACCAGTTCCAGCTATTAGAAAACCACCTACATTTATGGAAAGAATGAAAGTGAGTAGCCCAGTAAGAGGAATAAAAAGTTTAGGAAGAGGGGCTTTAAATCCTGCCTTACTTGGTGGTTATTATGCAGGCGATAAAGTTGCACAAGGTTTAGGTATTGAAAGTGGAGTAGGACAAATGGGATTTGGATTAGGGGGAAGTTATATGGCATCAAGGATGTTGCCTGCTGCAATGGGTTTAGGTATGTTACCAAGCGCTGCTATCGTAGGAACTGTGGCTGGTGCAAATGAATTATATAAAGCTGGTAAAAAAGAAAGAGCAAGAATTAATGCTATGAGTCCTCAAGAAAGAAAAGCTTTTGAGACACAACAAAGAAACAGTGCCTTTGATTATATGAATGTTTCAGATCAAGAATTATTTGGTAATGTTAGACCAAAAACTATAGAAGAAAAAGTTGAGGAAGATAAAAGAATTGTAAATAAGAATATAGGTTCGGGAAGAGTAAGCGGACCCGGATTTACAAATAAATCAAAAGAATTAAAAGCTGAAGGTGATGAGTTGTTACAAAATGCTAACGATAATGACGTAGCTGATTTAAGTAACATACAAGAAAACACATTAACAGGTGGAACACCGCCTCCTCCAGGCAATGATGAAATTACAAATTACACAAATACTTTAGCTGAAGATAGACAAAGAAGAGAAGCGGAAGCTTTATTAACTGCTCCAGAAAAGAAAGCACAAAAAGCCGAAAGCACGGCTCAAGGAAATAATGAAATTGCATTAGGTGGCCCTTCAACAGATACAGAATTTAATAAAACAATAGCACTTGCTAAAAAATATCAAGAAGAAGTATTTAAAGGAGAAGGATCACAAGCTAATTTAGTATTCTTAGCTAATCTTGCTTCAGGATTATTAACAGGAACTACAGCGAAAGCTGGTATTGGCGGAGCCATGGAAGTATTTGGTCAAGCAATAGGTCCTGCAGTAAATAACTATGCAACAATAAAACTAAAAGAAGGTGAGCTTAGAGCTCGAAATAGAGAAGCATCACTTAACGCTGCAGTAGATCATATGAAATTTTTAAATGATGCAGCCATAGCAGAGGCGGAAGGTAGAAAACCACCTGAAATTGATCAATATGGAATTATTCAAGTTAGAGGTGCTGATGGAAGATTAAGAAATTACACTGGTATAATGTATAAAAACGGAACTGTTGGTTTGCCCGCAGGATTAGATGCTAACGGTATGGAACAGTATACTCCCGTACCACAAGGAGGACCAATACAAGACAGTCAAGGAAATGTAATTGGTAGTTTTGAACAATTTAAAGAACAAAAAACAATAGGTAAAGATTTAATTAAATATCACGACACTCTTGGAAATAAATACACCGCACTATCTATTACAAGAGATGTATTAAAAACATTAAGTCAAAGAGATTTAAGTGGAGAACAAGTTAAAGCCGGTGCCGCATTATCTATTGATCAATTTACTAGAAGATTAACAGGTGTTGCACAAGAAGTTTTTGGATTTGAAATATCTAATTTTGAAAATGCAGACGCTAAAGCTGAACAATTATTTAAGGAAGAAAAACTTTTAATTGAAAATGATTTATCTTTAGATGAAAAAGGTAAGAAAAAAGCATTAGCTTTAATTGATAAAAAAAGTTTAATCGAACAAGCTAAAGCAAGATTTACAAAAACAGGAAGATTATCTGGCTTAAGTAGAGACGAACAAGAACAACTTGCAGTACAAGAAGTATCTTTAGTATATGCATTAGCTAATTCTTTTAAAGATCAAGATCGTCTAACTCAAAGAGATGTAGATAATGCACAAAAAATTGTAAATATATTCTCACTTGGTAGATCTTCTTTAGATGTTAAAGCATCTATTGGTGCAATTGCTAGACAGTTAGAAAGTAATATTAGAACACAAGAAACTTTATACACAGTTGCAGGTGGACTAGAATCTACATTATCAAATTTAAGACAACTTAAAAACTTCACGCCTTTTGAAAATACAGGTGGAGTTGTGCAGCAACTTTCAGAAGATTTAAGTATCGAAGAAATAGAAAACATACTTGAAGGAGTAGAATAATGGCTTCAATAAAAGAAATTCAAGATCAAATTAATAATAATACTTTTGATCCAAGTAAGTTAAATAGACAACAAAAACAAGCAGTAGATGAAGCTATTAAAAGAGGTCTAATTACAGGTCCTTCAATGAATCAATTACAAATGGAAAGAGGAAGTGCTGCAAGAGATGTAGCTACTATGGATGAAGCAGTTAAAAATCCTATTGGTGTAAGATTACAACAAACAGGAAGCTCATTAGATGGTAGATCAGAAGCAGTCCTTGCAGGTGATCTTATAGGATCAATCACACCTTATGTTATGATGAGAAAAAAAATATTTAGTGCAGCTAAATCAAAAGTGCCTGGAGATAAATCAACAGGTTTGTTTGCTAGAACTAAAATGTTTAGCAACTTTTCAGATAAACTAACTGCAAAACTACCGGGAAGATTTAAATTACTAGGTGGCCTTACAAAATTACTTGCTAAAGTAGCAGACCCAACTATTGGTAGAGTATTAGCTAGTCCACTGGGAAGAGCAGAAGTTTATTCTGTATTAGGAGTACTGCAGAGCAGTGCAGTTCGGTACTTACGATATGTAAATGAACTGTTGGGTGCTGCTATGATGCATAGCTCTGACATGAAATATGAGTCCAAAAGAAGTTAATACAGATATGATGGCTAACGCTGCTGATTCTATGTTTACAGCTTTGGCTTGGAACGCTGGTGCCGCAACACTGACACCTTTTATTACAAAAGGTTTAGGTAAAGTTGGAAGACTTATGATTGGTGCTAAATCAAAAAATGCAAAAGAATTAGTTAACATAGCAAGAGACAAAGGTTTACCCCTTCCGATGATAATGACTGCACAAGAAGGTACGGGTCTTCTTGGTGGTTTTGCTGCTAAGTATTTTAAGGTACTTGGTATTATGCCTTTTATTAATGGTATTGGTAAAGAAGCTTTACAAGGTGCTGAACAAGCAGCGGGTAGAAATTATTTAAACAATGAAGTATTAAAATACGGTCCACTTATTAAAACAGGTATGTTATCAGCAACTGTTTGGAAACAAGCTGACGAAGCATTTAAACAAAATAGTAATTTAATTAATGCGAGTTACAAAGCTTTCGATACTTTAGCAGATACAATTGGTAACCCAAAAGTTATTCCTACAGGCCATGTAAAATTTATGGCTAAAAATTATGTAGATGAACTTTCTATGAAATATCCAGGATTAAGAGGATATGCAGAAGACACTATGGGTAATATTGACATGAAAGCCTTAGAAAAATTACAAGGCACAGGAGATCCCTTAGCATTATTCTTTAGATACATGAACAAGATTGACGACTTTGTGACACCAAAACAATACAAAGGAATGATGGAAACATTAAACAGAGCAATAGGAGAAACAAACTACGACAATATTAGACCTACTTTGTGGTCTATAAGAGAAGCTCTTGAAAATGATCTTAACTCATTTGGTGGAAATCTTACAAAAGAAACTTTTTTAAAAGATGACGCAGTTAAAGCAGCTTATGAAACATTAAAAAAATCAAATCCTGCTGCAGCAGAAGCAGACATGGCGTTCAGAATTAAAACAGCAGAAGGTTTAAGAGATAAATTATATGGTGCAAACGATACTTTCTCAACTTTAATGAACTTTTATCAAAGAGCAAATGCTACAAAAATATTTAAAGAGTACAATGCAACTACATTCACAAACAAAGCTTTGGCAGGTATTGGTGGAATGGAAAAGAAAAAATCACAGAGATTTTTTAATGATTTAGCAAACGATGTATTTACACGTGGTGATTCAACAGCCATAACACAATTTAGACAATTACTGGGTGCTGATAAAATAACTTCTAAAAAAACAGGTAAAGCAATAGGAGTTACTAAAGGTGGTGGAGAAGCATTATATAATGCTTCAAAAGCAAGATGGATGTTTAATTCATTCTATAAAGGTTTTGATTCAGCTTCATCTCCCGCAGGTAGAACAATGATTGACGAAATTATGAATGAGTCTACTGTGAGAGCGGGTATAAATGGTACTGTAGATGTCATGGAATCAATGGTTCAAAAAGGAACCGGAACAGATCAAGTTTAGATTTTAGTATGATAAGGTAAAGCTTGGTAATAATATTTTGATGCATCTAAGATTAGATTTAGTCCAAAAGATACATCAAGTTTTAATATAAATAAATTTATGAGAGAACTTGGAATAAGTGATGCTACTGATGATGTAGCAAAAGAAAAAATGATAGCTATTCTTGGTGGTAGAGGACAGGCAAAAGAATTTGAAAAGTTTTTAACATATATGAAGGCAATATCAGATACTCCAATCGCAGACACTTCTACTTTTATGCAAAGAAGATTACAGTTAGGCGGTTTAGGTTCTTTAACAGGAGCTTTAGTTCTTGGGGGTTCTGCTGCAGTTAACCCATTTGCACCAGCGTTATTTATATTACTTGGTAGACGTGCAGGTCAAATACTTACAGATCCAATAGCTATGAGAGCTTTTAATGATGCACTTAATCCTGACGAACAAATTAAATTATTAATGGGTCAAAAAGTTGGTAACGGAGTGCCAGGAGTTCTTGGTATAGGAAGACGTTACTTTAAAGGTAGAGATATACAAACAGCAGCGAATATTTTAAAATCGCCAGGAGTTGTTGGTAGACTAGGCCTTACTCAAAAAAGAGAAGCATTCGCAAGACTCGTTAATTATTTAAATGAAAGTGATGCGGATATACCTAGAGTAAATCCTAAAACTGTAACACCAGAAGAGATTACTGAAAGAATGGGGCAACTAGATGCATTAGTTCCAGCACCTATTTATGATGAAAAAACAATACCTAAACAAAACTACGAAATTATGTTTGCACAAGATTTCTCAGGTAGTTCTGGAGACTTACAAACAGACAACAACGCAGTACAATTTTTACAAACAGCTACTAATAGTGAGGCTATGGTTGATACTGAAGAAGCTCCAATTGAAGCAGAAGAAAGAACAATGATTATGGATGACTTACAACTTGAAAACCCTGTAGCTCAAGCGCCTCAAGCACCAGCGCCACCGAACACCGGACAAGTGTCTTCACAAGATATTGCAGCAATGTTTCCAAATGATACCACAAGTATTGCAGCAGCGCAAAGAAGAGAGAGCCAAGTATAATGCCTAGAAAAGATTCAGCATTAACTAAAATTGAATCTCATGAAAAGTTGTGTAGACTTATGCAAAAACAAACATTCGAACAAATTAAAGAAGTTAAAGAAAGAATTTTTAGGTTAGAAAAAATGATAGTAGGTGGAGCATTAGGGATAATTATTGCTTTACTTTTAAATATGGTTCAGTAATGTTACTGAATGAAATTAATTAAAAAATACCCGTACAAACATTACAATAGATTTTCAGATACAACAGGACGTAAATATTTAGTAGATAATATTAAAGTCCCAAGTGTAACAACTATACTTAGTGCAACCAAAGACAAACGTTTTTTAGATAATTGGCGAAGAAAAATAGGAGATGCGGAGGCCGATAGAATAATGAGACAAGCTTCAACAATCGGAACAGAGATGCACCAGGTTCTTGAATATCATTTAACAGGACAAGGTTATTACAACGCCACTGAAGAAGGTAATAAACCTAGAATGATGCTAAAACAATTTTAGATAATATTAAAATAGATGAGGTATGGGGTAATGAAATAAGTTTAGAGTATGAAAATAAATTTGCAGGTACTGCAGACTTATCGTGTGTAGCTTACGGAAAGCCAAGTATTGTAGACTGGAAACAATCTAATAAACCTAAAAAAGAAGAATGGGTAGATGATTATAAGTATCAACTTGGAGCCTATTATTTAGCACATACTAAAAATTATGGACCTATAGAACAAGGTGTAATATCCATCTGTACGAGAGCTCTTCAATATCAAGAATTTAAAATGAACGAAGCTGATTTAAAAGAATACGGAGATAAATTTTTAGAAAGAGTGGAGCAGTTTAATAAATTATCAATACAATAATTATAATAACCAACTCATAAGTTTTTCTTCACCCAAAGTTTTAGCGGCAAGCTTTCCTTTACTGGTTAAAGATTTCATGATAGCTTCATCCAATGTACCTTTTGCTACAATGTCAATGTAAACAACAGTACCTTTTTGGCCCATTCTATGAGCACGGTCTTCTGATTGCATTCGGACTTCTAAGTTATAATTATTAGAATAATAGACAACTGTATTACAGGCAGTGAGAGTTAAACCAAAACCCCCTGTTGTTGGATTACCTACTAGGAATCTTGTCTTGGGATCTGTTTGTATTCTCTCCACAGCTTTCTTTCTATCTTCTACGCTGACTTCTCCAAAAATACATACTGTAGATTCTGGACCATACTTATCTATAAGAAAATCTTTTATCTCATGAATGTTGTATAAATAGTTTGCCCATATAATTATTTTGCCATCAGTTTCTTCTAAGATTTCATCTAATGCATTTAATTTTGATTTATGTAATTGTAGTACAACACCATCATCATTTTTTGTAAAACCATTACACACCTGGTGTAGTTTGATAATCTCTGTTAATTTATTAGAGAAAGATACGGTACTGTCCCCAACAATAGCTAAGGCATGATGTTTTAATCTTTCATATATTTTTTTACCTTCCCCATCAAGTTCTATATATCTTTTTAACCTTACTTTTGGTTTAAGATCTAAGCACTGATCTTTACGTATTCTGGTAGCAAAAGTTTTCATTTTTTCTTCTAACTCTTCTAATTTTTTGTAGTATTTAGGTACTGAAATAAACCTACCTGAACCTACTGGAATATCTGTCATTTCAGCATATCTATTTCTAAAAGCTAAGTAACTACTGAAACCTAATAATTCTGGACTTAAGAACGCACATTGTGTAAATAGATCTAATGGAGATTTTGTTATTGGGGATCCTGTTAGTATACGCTTTATATGGGATAGGTTTCCTAATCCTAAAATGTTTTTTGTTCTTTTTGCTGATCGGTTTTTTATTGTGGTTGATTCATCCAGCACTACAAAATTTAATTTATTTTTTTTAAGATAGTCTGCGCAAGCTTCAAAACCTCTCTTGGTTGATAAAGCTTCTACGTTAATTAAAAAGATTTTTAGATCTTTTGATTCGTTCATTTTATGGAAATCTTTTGGTTTATCTAAATTCCATTTAAATATATTGTGTTTTAATACATCAGGCATGTGGATTTCTATTTCACTTTCCCAATTAGTATAAACAGATTTAGGTGCAATAATTAAAACAGATGTAATTCTTCTTTGTAAATATAAAAAAGCAATATTATCAATAGTTACTTTTGTTTTACCTGTACCCATTCCATAAAATAAGCCCAGTTATTTTTTTCAGCTGATTCGTTTAAAGCATTCCGTTGATGCTCGTACGGTTTGGTCTTATAAGGGTATTTCCACATCTTGAAAACTTTTTATATTTTTTTCTTGCAAAGATCAAATTAATAATTTATATGCTACAACAGGAGGAAATATGGAACATTTAGATATAGAAAAGATGTCTAATATAGACATTAGTCAAGATAGTGTTAAGTCAATTACCGATAAATGTAATGACTATAATAAGTTAAAAAAAACCATAGAAAATGAAGAAGAAAGAATTTCTCTTTTAAAGCATAAAGCTAGAGAATTAGAAGAGAGAATAATTCCAGAGATGATGCAGGAAGCAGGTGTATCTTTGTTGAAGTTAAGTGATGGTTCTACCGTAGAGGTTAAACCATTCTATGCAGCAAAAATTCCTGAGTCACGTGTTGAGGAAGCCTTCAGTTGGTTGAGAGGTAAAGGGTTCGAAGATATTATTAAGAACACCGTTACTGCATCATTCAATAGAGGACAAGACAACCAAGTCTCTGAATTAATAAAGGTCTGTGAGGATCATGGATTCAACTATAGTAAAAAAGAAAAAGTTGAACCTATGACTTTAAAGGCTTTTGTTAAAGAGCAAGTTGAAGGTGGTAAAGAACTACCTTTTGATTTGTTTGGTGTGTACATCGCAAATAAAACGAAAATAACAACTAAATAATAGGTAATAATATGATAGTAAAAGACGAACAACAAAGCCAAGTAGCGGTTAAAAAAGAAGCAGGTGCAGTGACTAACAACATTAATATTGAGTCATTTGCAGACGAAGGATTTGATAATGTAGATTCAAAGAGTCTAGCATTACCATTTCTAAAAGTTCTGGGACAATTATCTCCTCAAGTAACACAAGGAGATAGTCAGTTTATAGCTGATGCAAGACCTGGAATGATCTATAACACCGTAACCGATGAACTTTATAATGGCGCTGAGGGAATGAAAGTTATCCCTTGTTTCTATAAATTAGAGTACATCGAATGGAGAGATAGAGATAAAGGTTCTGTTGCTCCAGTAAATGTTTATTCAGCTGATTCAGATATCATGTCTAAGACGACAAGAGATGAAAAAGGCAAGGATAGACTTGAAAATGGTAACTACATAGAAGAAACTGCTTCTCATTATGTAACAATAGTGGAACCAGAAAAATCTTCTACTGCTCTGATTACTATGAAATCTACTCAAAGAAAGAAATCCAAAAAATGGAATTCAATGATGATGTCTTTGAGACAAAAAAAGAAAGATGGTACAGGTTTTTTCAGACCTGCGCCCTTTACTCAATTGTACACACTTAAAACTGTTTTAGAGAAAAACAATTTAGGTTCTTGGTATGGTTGGGAGATCGAGCATATAGGTACAGTGAAGAGCGAAGACACACTCAAAGGAGCTCATGATTTTTACGAATCATGCAAAAAAGGTTCTATCAGAGTTAACCACGGTAAAGAAGAACAGCAAGTAGAAAAATCACCATTCTAGTATGGACATACTTGACAACACCCTGGAGGAGTTTGTAGAACTCTTCCAGGGTTCTATTACATATTTTGGTGCTTCAAAACCATTGGGCCAAACAAGAGGTCGAGATGGTAAGCAAGAATTTAAACATTGGGTTGAGCCTAGGCCTATGACCAGGGAAGATTGGTTACAACATTTAAAAGGAGAAAAATACTATGGATCAGTTCCCATTCGAGATGATAATACATGCAGTTGGGGTGTCATCGATATTGATCGTTATAACATACAACATAAGGAAGTTATATCGGTCATCAGAAAAAGAAAATACCCACTTATCCCATTCAGATCAAAATCCAACGGACTCCATTTAGTTTTATTTATTGATGGTGTAATTCCTGCATCTTCAATGCGAAAAAAATTAATTGAACTAGCATCAGATCTTGGTGTTAATGATACAACAACAGATATTTATCCGGCACAGGATGAAGTAGACCTGACACCGGAAGATTGGAATAAAAAAAGAAAAGGTAACTTTGTAAATCTGCCATACCAAAAGGCTCACCAGACGACTAGGAATGCTATGGACAATGATGGCAATTCAATTAAGTTAGAAAACTTATATAAGTTTGTTTCTGAGTATAGATTAAATCCTAAAGAGTTTCATAAGCTTAAAATATTTCAAGATGATGAGACTAAAGAATTTCCACCTTGTGTTGTAAACTTTATGAAAAACAAAGTTCAAAAAGGTGAAGGTCGTAATGATGCAATGTTTAACGTTGCTGTGTTAGCTAAAAAAATAAACCCAGATCCAATTATGTATGAGGATTGGACTAGAAATTTAATGACTAAGGTTTGTTCAGAACCATTACATCCACAGGAATTAAATAATATTTTTAAGGGTGTTGAGAATAAAGAATATGCTTATAAGTGTAAGACTTCTATTGCACGAATGCACTGTTCATCAAGCACGTGTTTAAGACGTAAGCATGGTATTGGTAACAATGAAGCTCTGCCTGAGGTAGGTAAACTTTTAAAAGTAAATTCTTATCCAGAGCCTTATTGGATTCTACCTATTCAAGGTAAATCAATTAGACTTAGTACAAAACAAT
>FUWD013232162.1_pt1 | contig 10764 bp, 18 predicted proteins | sample 1063281 | NCBI WGS metagenome assembly FUWD01 (sample SAMEA79048168, study PRJEB19326) | metagenome | biome: marine
ATTGCACCAATAGCGTTTAAACGACCTGCTACGGGACCTAAAGGACCTTGTACAGCTGCAATAGAACCTGCAACATCTCTCATTTTAGCTTGTAATTTAGATGCACCCTTACCAGTAGTAAGACTGGCTTTATCTAATTTTGTAAGACCTGTAGATGCCTTATCTAAACTCATTTTAAACTTTTGTGCGTTTGCAATAAGTTCTACTCTGATTGTTGCTAAATTTGCAGCCATAATATTAATCTGGGAATTGTCGCATTAATTCCTCTAATTGTTTTGATTGAGTTGGTTCTGAATTTTTATTTTGCCCTTTGGATAATTTATATCCATTTAAGGCAGAAACAAATTCTGTTATTGATAAATCCCAAAATACTTTAGGGGAGAATTTTAATACACCAAGACCTATTTCTAGGTATTGCTGGATTGGGTATCTTTCGGCTCGTTCTCCCCCTGTACTAAAGGGGAATCTTCTTCTTCTTTATCGCCAGTAAATATTGTCATTAATATTGTTGAACATAATACTGCAATTTTTAATAATCCAGTTTGAATAATCATATCGCCCACTGCTCCTTGTGTAAATTTACCACCTGCACCTAAAAGTCCCTCGTGCATAACGATAGTTACATCTTTTAAAGAGTATTTATTTTGAGCCATATTATTGGTAATATCTAAAATTGTTTTACCACTTCTATTTTCTATATTAACTATACTGTCAAAGGTAAGTCTAAAAGTTCTTTCTTTATCTCCTAGCTTACCCTTGACTTCGCCTTTATACTGATTCGCCATTAGTGTCCTTTTCTATTAATTGTTCAAGTATATTTTTTTCTGTTGGTTCAGATTTTTTCAGTTTTTTCAAAGTCTTATTTGATCTAACTATATCACTTGTATTTGTATCTTCGCAAGTAATTTCTGCTCTATTTGAATAAATTTGTACCTTTTGAACAATTAACTCATTAACACCTATTGAAACCTTATCGTAGGGTTTAACAGGAATATCACTTCTTGTTTCGATAGTAACTACACCCTTTCTAGTAACCTTGTAGAAACCATTATAGGACTCTCCTTGAAATTTTATTTCTATCACTTTAAACCCATCTGTATGTTCCATTATTAATCCTTTGTTGATTATGCGTCAGCCCAAGTTATTGTACCATTTGATTCAAGAGTTAATGAATAAGTTTCTTCTCCATTATATTCTCCTGCTCTTTCATAAGACGTAATTATAAAAGCACCTTTTGCAGTTGAAGTATCTCCAAATACCAAATCGTAATTTACTGAATCTCCACTAAATGCAGTTGTTCTTGTTGTAGTTTCTGATGCTGCATCAGTAAATACTCCACTTGCAGAAATAGTCATACTTCTTATTCCCATATTTCCACCTAATGCTCTACCTATATCATTTCCTGCTGAACCATCAAATGTTGCCGAATCTTTTGTTGTAACATCAACTGTTTCTCCATTAACAGACATTGATGTACTTCTCATTCCACCTAATGTTACTGCTGTTCCTGTACTATTATCTTTCAATAAAAATGCTGAACCTTTTTGTGCTGCCATGTTGTTTCTCCTTGTTTATTTTTAATATTATTTATTTTTTAATTTGTCAATACAAAAACTCTAAATCTTTGCATTCCATGTGTTGTAAGCCCATCATTTTCTTTAATTATATCAGAGAACTCAAATCTCATATTATTGAAAGCACCTGATACTGATAAACTTGATTCGTGTAATACATCATAGACTAATGACATAATTTCTTTTATCTCCTTACTTCCTCTATATCTTGAGAAAGCATGAACCATAAGGGTAAAATCATTCCCTTTTTTGTTTTTCGTTCCACCATCTACCATAGTCTGATCTCCAACTTTAACATATGGAAATGCTGTTCCTTCTGGAACAAAATCGTAAATTCCTGTAACTGCACTTACTAAAGTAGCGTCTGCCGATAAAGCATTATATACTGCTGTTTGTAATGTAACTGCAAAATCTGTCATTTAGTAAATTCCTCAATTTTTTGTATTACTCTTTTAAATACTGCATCAACAATTGGTTTTTTGCTTCTTTCAAATGCTGGAAGCATAAATGGTCTTGCTTCCATTTTACTTGTACCATATTCTAAGTAAGCTGAATAATTTGCATTACTTTCTACACTTGTAACATCTTGACTTTTTTGTCTAACAATTATTTTACTTACTAAATTTCCTGTATCACTTGCAGGAGATTGTCCAGGTGCAGATGCTCTATGTTCTCTACGAGGATTATACATTTGATATATAACACCTGACTTTGCACCTGTCTGAATACTTTTAATTGCTTCTGCTCTTATTAATTGCCCACCACCCTTAACTACTTCTTTAAAAGGTAACTCCATATCTTTGGCTAATCCATCTAATTGAGATAAAACTTTTTTCATATTAGAAACTTTAAATGTAATATCCATTAGTTTGCAATATCTTCAATAGCTTCTAAAGTAATATAATTATTATAATCATTCTCATCATTAATTTTTATTATATTAAAACTTCTAGTGCCAAACAATATTCTCATTTTTGTTGTTATGGCATTTTTAGTACCATTATATCTTATAAGAAATTCGTATGTATGTGAGTTCTCTATTTGTCGCCCTGTTTTATCTGTAAAAGTTTCTTTACCACCTTTTGGTGTCATCTTTGCAAAGGCAGTTACATAAGTGCTTCTAGCAGTAGTATAGCCACCCATACTATCGGTTGATAAATCAGTATTTTGTAAAGTGATTTGATTTCTTGTTTTACCAACTCTTGATACAGACATATTATGCTCCTAAAAAATTATTTAATCTTTGAACCTTATAAGGTGCAAATAACATTGCTATCGTATTAGGTATAAGATTAACATTCATACTTGTTGCTATCTCTCTATTTTCATAAAGATGTAAAGCCAACATTTTAATTCCTTGTGCTAAAGGTTTTGGTACATCACTTGCTGCATTACCATATCCTGCTCTATATTGAATCTCATAAGCATTAGCATTTCTTAATTCAGACACAGTGGGAAAACTAACTCCAGTTTTTAAAACAACTCTACCTTGTTCACTTGTTATATCTACGTAATAATTTGACGAAGCAAATGTTGATGCTGTATTATCATTATCATAATACTTAACATGAGTAACTGAAACTAAATTTGGTTTTGGTAATACTATAAAGTTTGAATTACTTTGTAAATCTGGTGCTGTAAAAATACCTTCTCTTAATCTTAAATCAGAATAAAAAGGTAATCTATCTAGGAATAGTTGTAAATCTTGTTGAGTGATTGCTCTACCTGTATATGACTCTGCCATATCTTGTGCTAAAAATACTAGAGATTCAATGAGTGCGTTTTCTGATGTGTCAGAACTATCAATTCTTGCAAACAATTTAAAGTCAGCAATACTAACTACATTGGGTTGACCAAGCTGTTTCTGTTTTTAATCCACTCATTTTTTAATCCTTATTTTTTTCTGCCAAATAACTTTTTGACAATACTTTTTTACTCTTTTTTCTCTTTTTTTCCATATCAACAATACTTTTTAGTTGTTTCCACTGATACAGATCTGCTCTACCATTATTAATAAAGTTAGTAGCTAATTTCATTTGCCACTCACTACTCATATCATGCACACTATCTTTAGCATAAGTCATAGTTGTAGTACCATTTTCATTAGAACTTGCTACTTTATCTTGTTTCATTTTTATTTTCATTTGTTTCTCCTTTTTAAATTTTAAGTATCTTGGGGAAGTTCCACTCTCGCTTCCCTCCCCCAAAAATATATTATCCGAAGATAATTTTATTATCTATAAAATAAATTATAGATTAGCAGCAACTGTAGTTGGTGCATGAAGTGGATTGCTTTGAGCACCCACAACACCAAACACAGTACCAGTTCCATGAGTACCTGAAAAATCAAGTACAACTCTGTAGTATCTTTTTGGACCTACATAACCGATACCATAAACAGCATCACACTCTCCATTAGCATCAATAGTTTGCCATATACCAGTAGAACCTACAGTTCCACCTGTAACAAAATTATTATCTGTTACTGCAGCAAATGCACTATTATCAGCACTATCTTCTAGTTTAATATCAACTTTGTTATCTGCACTAAAAGTAATACCTGGTGCTCCTACATTTACGATTGCCATTGAACTATTAAAACCCTTTGTATCAATACCAGTACAGTTTGTATCTGCAGCTTTCACGATAGCATTAAGAGATTCAACAAGTTCAATGTTGTTTTTTAAATCAAACATTTTTTTATTCTCCTTATATTATTAATATTAATTACTGAATTGTAATTTTAGTTAATGCTTCATCAAGAATAACTTGACCACCAACTCTACGTCTAGCAATGTATCTTACATTACCTGATGCAGCTTGAGTGAAAGGATCTCTCATGATAGATAGAACTGTTCTATCAACAATCATATATCCTCTTCTGAAGTCACCAAATACAACTGGAACAGTACCATTTGCAACTGATGGCATATCAGTACACTCAACAATAGGGTGTCCTAAAATATTAGAACCAACGCCCATAGCATATACACCTGGTTGGAAAATATATTGTCCTGCCGTATCTTGCATTTTTCTAACAGTTGCAAGAGTTGATCTAGACATAATCCAAGAACCATTTCTTGCATATTCAGCTTTAACATTGTGTGCTGCATTAACTAAATCATTTGCACCAAGAACGTCATTAGTAATTGATGTTTGTGATCTACCTACTGGTAATCCTGTAAGAATACCTTCTGGTTTTCCTACTGAATCGCCTGATACAAACGCTGCACCTTCTGCTTTAGCAAATTGCTCTGTAAATTCAGAGTTCATTTCTGCTTCAAGATTGAAAACTGAATCTTCAAGTTCTTGTTCAGAAATATCAACCAAAGCATACATTTCGTGTGCTGCGATTTCTTCTAAACCAACTGTGTATCCAGTACTTTCACTTCTAGTACCTTCTTCTGCAACCCATTGAGCAGTAAACTCACCAGTTCTTTTAGGAACTTGAATGCTTCTTTGAGATGTACTTCTGATTCTAGCAATTGATCTAATTGGAGAATATTCAACTATTCCTTTAATTAGTTCTCTTACATATTCAGGTGGAGCAAGATAACCAGCTGTTGTATCGTTTCCAACAGTTAGAACTTTAATCTCATCTGGAGATAAGTTTTCTTTACCTTTTCTTAACCATTTGTCGAAGATTTGAACATGCTTTGATTCTAATTTAGAATCGTTTGCAAAGTTCGGTCTTGATATAATAGTTTCTAGTTTCGCCATTGCTTCTGCAGATTGCTTTTGTGCATCAGCTTGAGCTTTCATGCTTATTCCAATCAGCAAATTTATCCATATCTTTTTCGATTTTAGATAATTTCGCTTCTGTTACTGGATCAGCAGTTCCTTTAGCTTCAACTTGTGCAAGTCTTTCGTCGTTTATTTCTTTGAAAGACTCAAAAGTTTTTCCAAGAGTTTCAACAGCAGCTTTTACTTCATTGTTGTCCATAATTGTCCTTTTGGTTTTTATTGTTTAATTATATTAGCAACTTTATTTATTAAGTCAGCTAATTGTTTATTGTCATCACCAGCATCTCGCTGTGATAAAGATTCAGATAATGCTTTCGCACCAATCTTCGCCTCTGTCCGAGAAAGATTTCCTGCTTCTCGCAGAATTTTCTCCCACTCTCGAATATTTTTAGCATTCCCTTTAACAGTTTCAATTAAAGCACTTTCATTCATAGGGAAAGTTACTAAACTGATTTCCATAAGATCAACTTCTTTAAGAGTTCTTACTCCTCTCTTATTTTCATTGTATCCTTGTTTTTCGGGATCTGCTCTAAATCCTATTGACATACCATCTAACGCACCCATCTTTAAAAGTTCGTATGCTTCACGACCTTTTTGAGTACCCATAGCTAATTGTCCTTTGACAAATAATCCTTTTGAATCTTCATATATTTCTGTAAAGACTCCAATAGGCTCATCTGTTTTATGTTGATATAACATTTTAACTTTACTTACTGGTCTATTTACTAAAGATTTAGTAAATGCACCTTTTTGCATTATATCATTTCCTTGATCTTCATTTCCAAATATAGAACCATAGCCTGTAAATATTCCTTTATTACTTTCGGCTTTGATTTCTGATTCAAAAACTAATTTTTTTAATTCTGTATCACATTGACAAATACCATCATCATGACAAACGCAAACACTTTTCATGGGTTTCTTTTTAGGTTTGTGGTATTTTTCATCAACTAATCCTTCATATTCATCATGAGTAGAGCAAGGCATATAAACTTTGTTTCCATCTTCATCTTCCATTGAATGACTTCCAACACAACCTATTTCTTTTGCTCTTGTTTCTGCACTTTCTTCATTATCATAATTATCTTCTGCTTTAGAATAAATTTCTTGATTGTCATTTATTTTTTTTGATTTAGACGATATAACATCTGTTAAAGATTTTATAGCTTCACCCATTTTTTCAATATCATTCATTGAATATTTCTCCTTTTTATTTTTCGATTTTAACAATGTCATTATTTTATTTGCTTTAGAATAAAGTCCTTTGCTTTTTTTATTAATTTAAATTTATCATTTGCTTTACATAAGCATATACCAATTATCATTCCTATCATTAATTCCATTTTTATCTCCTATAAAAAATCAGGTGTTATATAAATTGCAGCACACCTGCAGTTAATTGTATTACCAGCAGAACCTCTAGGATCTCCTGGATATTGTAATTTTTCTCCACCTACAACAAAAAATTCTTCTAAAGGAACTCTTTGTCCTGCAGCAATAGAGTGTTCTATTCTTGTTCTTTTATCTTGAATAGCAACCCACTCTTTAACAGTGCCATCTATTTTCATATTTTCAGCAACTGCTTCATTAGCAAAACTTGCTACTCTATGAACTTCTGTTCTTGATATAAGGTTTGCTCTATATACACCCATACCGATAACTGTATTTCTTAAAGCAACTCCTGTTGCCTCTGTAGATAATCCATTAGCATATGCGTTATCAATTACTTTTGCTAATCTCTTTCTTGTTGTTTCATCTATTTCAGCAACCCAAATACCAGTATTCAAAGCTATAAACTCTCTTAACTGATTTTCAAAGTCATCATCAAAGTCTTTAGAAAAGAATCTTCCTAAAGCATAATCTTTAAAAGAAAAAGCAACAGTTCTATAAAGAGTGTTTAAAATAAGTTTTAATTTATCTTTTTGCTTTCTTAATTCTGTGTCAAGCATTATCTGACTTCTTGTTTGATATGCTATCTCAATTTTGTTTGCAAACTCTTTAAAGTATCTATTTAATACTTTATAGTATTGTCGTCTAAATGGTGTTCTTAATCTTTCTTGTTGATACCAAATTCTTTCTCTAACACCTTTAAACAATTTTAGTTGTTTGCTATTAAAAAACATTTTATTTATTCTCTTTATTATTTTTTATTAAATATTTAATTAATGTTCCTGATGGGTTAAAATCCATTTCTCCAACTGAAACACAACCATTCATAGAAAATAAAACTAAAATTAAAATTACTTTAATGTAATGTTCTATCGTCTGTTCCATAATAGCTATCTTCAAGTTCTTCAATATTATCTAATATACTATCAGCATCAAAATTAATACTTTTAGTCATTGTAATATAAGAAGCATAATGTGCTGCTTCTTCTTTTGTTTTAAACTTTCCTATTCTTACTACTACTTCACACTCATCTTTACTTTTTAACTTCTCTATAAATAATTTTGTTTGTTTAATTTCTGGCATCTTTTTGATCTATATTATCAATTAAAAATTTTTCTTTTTCTTTTTCCAATTGGTTTCTAACTTTTGTACTCCAACTAAATCCTGCATCTCCACCCCATAGTGCCCAAGCTATTCTACCATTTGATGGATAACCTTTTTCTCCAACACTAAATCCTTCTGCTTGTTTATCAACTTCATGTCTGCTAAAAAAACTAAACATTCTTTTTACTGTACTAGGAGATAATTTTTCTTTAGCAATAATTTGACTTGCTCTAACTGCACCTATTCTAGTACCACCTCTATTAAATTCTTTTCTCCAAGCAATACCTTTTTTGGCTTCTGAAACCATTGAGTCAGTAGGAGTTGTATTAATATCTGATATAGCTTTTATAACTTCATCAATATCTCCATCTTCATCTTCAATTAAATCATTTGGAATAACTTCTGGTGGAATTTCTTCACTAACATTTTCTCCAATAATATCATCTGTTAAATTAAGTGGCATTAAATTTGCTGGAACTAATAAACTATCAGCACCCTCTATTGGTTCATAGCCCAATGCTTCTCTTGCTTCATTACGAGTTAGAATACCCTCTTTAACACCTGCACTAACAGATTCAAAAACTCTTTTTCTTTGTTCTGCCATAGCTGGAATAGAATCAATATCATATCTTAATTCTAAACCTTGTTCATTAAACATAGGCACTAGCCATTCATTTAAATCACCCTGTATTCTGTCAAGCAAAGGAATAATTGTTTCATTATACAAAGCAAGTTTTGCTTCTGCAAAATTAGAATAAGTTTGTGCATCTGGAATACCTATAAGCTGACTTGGTACTCCATAAACTAAAGCAATATCTTTTGCTGACATATTTTTTAATTGTATAAAGTCCATGTCTTTAGGAGATAAGCCCATTTCTTTCCACTCAAAATCTCCCTCCAATAACATTGGCTTACCAGCATTACCAGTTCCACTGAATCTTTGATTAACATCATTCATTAATTGATTTCTTTGAACATCTGATAACTGAACATGACCACCTGTTTCATCTTTAGGATTAAAGATAACAGCACCACTTGGTCTTGCTCCATTTTGTAATAAATTTACATTGTGTTTGTTTGCTAAATTATGTTGGTCAATATCAACACTAGAAGCCTGCATAGGACTCATTCCATAATAATCATCTAATGGGTTAAACATTTTTATATGCTTAACTTTAGAACTACCTGTTGCTTGATCTACACCATAACTTTCAACAACTTGACCTTTAAGCATATAATCATATGCTACTGGCATTGCTCTTGATCCTGATCTAATTTTAATTCTATCTGGTCTTAAATTATAAAGTTCAGTTGGTGCAGTATTATCTCCTCCTACACTTAAAATGTAATTATTTCCTGAAATTAATAAATAAGAATATAATGCTTGAAACCATTCAACTTGTGACATGGTAGGACTAGGATTGTATAATAAATCTAATAGAGGGTGATTATCAATTTCTTGATCTCCTCTAAATAAATTTATTTTAACTCTTGACGCATTATTTGCTATTTCATTTACACATCTATAAACAATAGCATTTTCAGAATAACCATCAGTTGCTAAATCATCATAAGAAATTTTAGGTGCTGAATCATATCCTAAAGAATTATAATAAACCACTGGTGCTTCTTTTCTTTGCATCTTTGGTTGTTCTTTTGTTTTAAATATATTTTTAATATTTTCGTATATTGTTGCCATTAACTAATTCTCCAATTAACTTTGCCTGTTCTTTGTGACAGTTCTGTTATTCCCCATACTAAAGCATCTAATCTATCTGGTGAACCAGAATATGTTGCAGGATTATAATTTACCATTTGATCTTCTAAAAATTGAAATGGTTTTAAATGCTTAACTCTATTTTGTTCATATAATGCTGATATTGGTTCTGCTCTTAAATATTTTCCTTTTGTTGCTCTTACACTTCCATAACTTATATTGTTATCTACAGTCCTTATCACTCTTTCAACTAAATCGCCACCATTATTTACTTCGGCTATAATTTTGTCTGCATCATACTTATAATAAGTTCAACAGCTACTCTGCCCATGATCTGGTGTGTATTACCAGTAATATCATCAATAACATAAAATTTATATCTGTCCTCTAGCACAAACAACTATTCTGTTTCATCTGAATTTTTATTATTAGTAACTGCTGGATCAATAGCAACTACTGTTCTTGTAAAGTTTGGTATTATATCTGTTGTTTTAAGGAGTGCCTTACTAATCATGTTACGATTCCATAAAGCACCCTCAACATCTTCTAAAATTTCAGCGAATAATTCTTGTCTGCCCAGCCGAGTTCCTTCATATTTTTCTTTTAGTTTTTTAACTGCGGACTCTGCAAGATTATCCTTATTCTCAAAGGTGCTACCTCTCGTTACAAGAGAATCTTTACTAATTACCAATTCTTTTATTAAATCTGTTGGCTTGGGTGTTGTTGTTATTACTACTTGTGGCTTGTCGCCAAGTCTTAATCCAAATAATAATTGATCCCAAGCATCTGCATTTTTCCAACTTCCTAACTCATCACACCATGCTCTGTGAAATTGTGGACCCCTTAATCTGTCTGGTTGTTCAGCAGAGAAAGTTCTATAAATAGTTCCATTCTTTAAAATTAATTCTCCAATACTTCTATTCCAGTTTTCAATATTATCTCTATCAATACAACCTAATAATCCAGATACTCCCTCTATACAAGTATCACGACCATCTCCAAATGTTGGAGTTACTATCGCTATCCTAGAATTAGGTCTAGTCAATCCATAAAATGCAATATCCTGTGCACCAGTTCTGGTCTTACCCCAACCTCTACCTGCTAATATTAACCAAACATTCCAATCTCCTTTAGGAGTTATCTGTTTCTCTCTCGCTATCTTGCACCAATTCAGGTGCTTCAATAATATTTTCTGGTTTGGCGAAGTTAATTTCGTCAAATACTTTTCGGATTTC
>FUWD013189284.1_pt1 | contig 10756 bp, 16 predicted proteins | sample 1063281 | NCBI WGS metagenome assembly FUWD01 (sample SAMEA79048168, study PRJEB19326) | metagenome | biome: marine
CGACGTCCTGCAAACAAATATCAAGTAGAGAAGATTGCCAATGCTTAAAGTTGAACATATTCGTGATCACTTCATCGAAGAACTGAAGTATGGTCGATTCGTAACCGATAAGACTGGTGTCAAGACCATCGAGATGCTCGGTGCCACCTTCGAAGCCAATCATCCTACTATCTTCGGCGATGTCAACGATGATTATGTCGAGCGTGAGCTTGCTTGGTATAAGTCGATGTCACTGAGTGTCAATGATATTCCCGGTAAGACTCCTGCTATTTGGCAGCAAGTCGCCGACGAGAATGGTTACATCAACTCGAATTACGGTTGGGCAATTTGGCATGAAGATAACTTCAGCCAGTATGCCAACGTTCTGAAAGAACTTCGCGCCAATCCTAACAGTCGTCGTGCTGTCATGATCTATACTCGTCCTACGATGTGGTATGATTACAACTTCAACGGCATGTCTGACTTCATGTGCACCAATGCAGTGCAATACATGATTCGTGATGGTCAGTTGGTTGCTGTAGTTCAGATGCGTTCCAATGACGTTGTCTTCGGTTATCGTAACGACTATGCGTGGCAAAAGCATGTTGTTGATAAATTGTCTATGGATCTAGGTTTAGACGTAAATCCTAAGATTATTTGGCATGTCGGCAATCTCCATGTATACGAGCGCCACTTTGATAAGGTAAAGTAATGGAATTAACCGAGTATTATGATGAGTATATCCGATATTTCCATCTAGCAAAAGATCAGCAAGCCAAGTGTAATCTTGGCTCTGTCCCATACCTCGAATCAAATATGAACGACGACCTCCTAGAGAACGTAGAGCTCTATGACGTCGTCGAACGTAAGTATGCAGGCTTCTCACAGATTGTCAATGACGTGTTCTATGGCTGGACGCCTGAACATCCATACTGGGACAAGATGGAGAAGGGACACCACACCTACCAACGCAAGACGATTGCCACCGACTGGACTGGCAAGCACTCAGACTTCAAGCTTGCCGAATGGCTCTACGTATTCCTTCTACATCGTGTGACTGGTTCTGGTATTAACTATGCAGTGAAACCTTCAGGATATTCGAACACGGTTCTTCCACATCTCTATAAGTTTAAAACTATCGAAGAGATGACGAAGTTCATCAATGTTTATCCGTATCCGTTCTACACCTCGGTAGGTTATCAGTTTCCTTCATTTCCAAAGCCAGAACCTGGTTACAAGCGTGGTGGTGATTACTACCTTTGCGAATATGCACCTCGACTTTGTCGAGAAATGGCAGAGTGGCTTGAAAGTAATAATCAAAAGAAAGATCTTCGTGAGCTCGGAGAATGGATGTTTGATTGGAATGCTCGTAACGGTCTACGAGCCTATCGATTCCAGTACGCAGCTTTCATCGCAGACATCGCCGACTGGTTTCCACAATACGTCAACCTTGACAGTCCATTCTACTATGGAACCAACGCGGTCGAATGTATCTCTTATCTCGGCATCAACACTGATCGCCTACAGAAAGAGAAGTTTCTCGACAAGATTATGGAGAAAATCTATGCAGACACAGGTGCGTTCCCCTACAATGCGGAAGATGTATGTTGCGACTTTATCCGATGGGTCGAGAACTATGTCAAGCCAGGATCAGGATACAACCATCTCTGTTTCGACTCCATCTGGTCTTCCTGCAAAATTAAGGATCACCCGTATGGGCGCCAACGTGCGATGTTGGATCTGGGCCTCGTAAGAACTTTCAATGGCATGTCAAACCATCCATCAGATGATACTATTCTCAAGCAAGCAGGCATGAGCGTAGCAGAATATAAGGCTAAAGTACATGAACTTGTTAACTGAGCTCCTTGGCGAGCATGAGTTTGATATCCAATATCCGAATATTGCCGAAGTGGAGTATGACGAGAAAGGAAAGCCGAAGCAATCATGGATGAAGGATTGGACTCAAGAAGAACGAACTGAAAAGTTCTTTGAGTTCTGTCGCGAGTATGATCTTCGTCGTGACTCACTTCTTCGTGACAACTATCAGCAGTTCAGTCATCGCCTACATTGGCATGAATGTCCGTTTGTCGATGAGATCAAGGAAGTCGATGACTTTAAGACTGTGCTCGAAGCATGCCTCATCTTCTCGTTCAGTAATGAACATTGGAAAACTTTTAAAGCGTGGCAGTCTGGTGGTCCAGAAGCCATGCGTACTCGATTCTTGACTGAACGCCACGCGCGCTCAGATCTTTTTCAAATCTATTATCCAAAAGATACGAGTGTAAAAGATTGGCTATGTGAAGTTCCTACGGCCTTTGCTGAGAAGCATGCTGAAGGCTTATTTGAGAAACGCAATCGTCCTTATACGATGATGGAGTTTGCCAAGAAGTTGAACACGATCTTCGTCGAAGAGTTTGGCTTTCGTAATGCCATGTATCCTTGTAAGAATGCTGCTCGACATGTGGCCATGACTCATCCCGATTGGGTGGATCCTGACTCGTTCCTTCATGGTGGTACAGGTTACTTCGATGGACTCAGTCAAGTGTTCGACTGTCCGAATCTGATGAGTAAGAGTAAGTACGATATCAACGAGTTTGGCGAGTACATTCCTCTGAACGATGCTGCTAAGATGCAAGTCGAACATATGGATTACCTCAAAGCCCATCCATCGAATCCGATTCATACTCATAACTATCTCAACCTTGAAGACAAGCTATGTATGCATTATAAGTATATGGCAGTCAAGTTTGGCGTGAAGTCACAGACGATGCAAATCCCTTATGATTGGGTATATCCCATTGACTGGTCTCTTCGGACCAATAATTATGATAGGTTGACAAATGGCACACAACAAACACGTCATTGATGGCGTAAACAAAGACGTAGGCATCTATGGCTGGGAGAAAGCCAAAGAATACTATCTCAGCCTCGCGGAAACATGGACTGATCCATATCCAGATCCAGTAGTCACAGTTCATGATGGCGTACGATGTGTACGAGACGACCTCATCACTGGAACCAAGGTTCGAGGCGGCGACTGTCTCATGTCACGAATCAATCAGTCGACGATCGTCTATGTTCAACCTCGAACTGGACTTGCTGGTGTTTCGATTCTCGATGTAGCTAAGCGTCATGACAAGAAGGTGAAGTTGTTTATGCCTTCATCGCAAACAATCTCTCATCATCAGGCATGCTGTATCGAACAAGGAGCTGAAGCCTCGTTCCATCGCATCGCTGCAATGCCGAATCTGAACAAGATCGCCAAAGATTGGGCAGATTCTCAAGAAGATGCTTTCTTCGTTCCACTCGGTCTGAAGCACGAGTTAGTGACTGCTGGTATTGTCAAGGCTGCATCGAAGATCGAAGCACCTGATGAGGTCTACGTGGCCATCTCGACTGGCGTCCTTTCACGAGCAATGCAGATTGCATGGCCGAATGCCAAGTTCCACTCGGTTGCAGTGTCTCGTAACCTAAAAGCTGGCGAACTTGGTCGAGCAGAGGTGATATCAGAACCAATGCCATTCCAGCAGAGTGAGAAAGCAGAGAATCTTCCTCCGTTTCCTTGTATCGATACGTATGATGGTAAAGTGTGGAAGTACATTCCTAAAAATACCGGCAAGAACATCTTGTTCTGGAATGTCGGCAAAGAACCAGTGTTAAATGATCCTACGATCTATGAACGCGTAAATAGTTATCGTGATTGGCCAAAAAATGATGTACAATATAACACACTTGGTATATAAGGGATAATATGAAAACGCTTATAACATCTCCTTTCACACCCGTCTCCTCGAATATTCATTCACATCGAGCCGCTCAAGCCGCCATCTATGCAGAACAAATTTCTGTAGAAAATGGCGGAGAAGTGCATCTCGATCGAACAGGTGACATTCATCATGACATCAACTCGTTCGATAGCATCTACGTATATCATGGAAACGACTGGTTCGGTTCATTAAACCTTTTCGGTGGCATGAAAAATTACGGTAACATCGACAACTTAATTCGATTCTCCAAAATAGAAAAACAAAAAAGTATACTCGCTCTGGATCGACCATCCTAAGTACAGCGAGATGCTTTCTCCTCGTCTGAAAGATGACATCCATCCTGATTGGCATAAGGTCGACTGGGAAAACCTCAAATACATCGAAGACAATGCCATTACAGTTCGACAGATTGAAGTTGTCAATCGTGTTGTGGCTGGCGATAGTCATGCCATTTGCATGTATCGTCCTGGTTGGTTTGTCAACTCCGTTCCATTCAAGACTCTACACGGTGCATTGAAGGAAGGACTCAGCTCTTTCATCGATCCAGAACACGAGCTCGCAGAGTTCTACTTTGGTAACATCGACGTACGTCACCATCTGTGTCGTCAACCAGATCCTGAACAAGCAGCACGAGATTTGGCGAATAGATACTATGAACAACTCTCTCAGTTAGATCTTGCAAAGGTCTCTGCATATGAGTTGCTTCCTATCGAGCATGAATCTCGTATTCTTCCAAAAACTGGCTACTACAAAGGCACACCGTTCTACGGATCATGGGATCAGCGTAATGCAGTGCGTCTCACCTTTAAGGATGAGATGAGAAAGCTTTGTGCTCAAGGCAGTGTCAACTTCATCGAATGGGTTGATCCGCTTCTCAATGATAGAGGTGAGCTCGATTTTGAATGCATGGAAAAGCCAAAGTCGGTCCATCTATCAAGAAATTCTTATCCGCATTGGCAAGGCCGTAAATGGTCTGGTCTATCTGAAAATAAACCCGCAACTCTAGAGGACTTTTTTGCATGAGTGATAGTGAAAATGTAATGGGATTTCCAGTCCCAAAGCACGAAGTAGTAGGACACGGATCTACCTTGTCTATTACCGACCTTCCAGGTAAAATGGGAACAGTTGAAACTTTTATTCCTGGTTTGCCAGTGAAGCATCTCATTAATTATAAATACAATGAAGGCGAATTGATTAAACAGATTCAGTCTTACGTCGATGCTACCTACGCTCAGCATTATTCCCGAAATAAATTCCAAGCAACAGAATTCATCATTGACGCCGGTCATGGTACTGGTTTCAACATCGGGAATATGATGAAGTATACGCAACGATATGGTCGCAAAGGCGATCCAAAAGAATGGCGAAAGGACCTCATGAAGGTTATTCACTACGCCATCATGCAACTCCACGTACACGACACTGAACATAAGGATTAATTATGGCAAAAAAGAATAAGCCTCTATCGGTATATGTAGCACTCGATAGATCAGGTTCTATGCAAGGCGAAAGATGGACACATGCCATCGATTCTATCAACGAATACATCAACGGTCTGAAGAAAGAAAAGATCGAAGGTGAAGTCAACGTAACAGCTTTCGATACCAACGGAACTGCTGTGCGTCTGGTAGAATTGGTAGAAGGTCAGTCAATTGCTTATTATGAACCATTGACACATGATGCTGCAACTCCTTCTGGTATGACACCATTGTTTGACGCAGCAGCCAACGTAATGGATCGAGCACTCGAAAACAATGCTGATCGAACGATCGTTGTTATCATGACTGACGGCGAAGAAAACTCTTCGAGAGAATACAATCAAGCCAAGATCAAGGATAAAGTCAAGCTTCTTGAAGCCAAGAAGTGGGAAGTTGTATTCCTTGGTGCAAACTTCGATGTAACAGCATATACTGCTGGTTCAGGACTTGCAGCTACTAAGATGCGTAACGTCGACTTCTCGAGTGCAGTTGCACGTAATGCTATGAATGCAGATCTTACAAGTTCAACCGTAGCTTATGCAAAAGCTGGTCAAGCTATCAACCTCAATCTCGACGTCAATTTAAAGGTATAATTATGGGTATTGAAATTAATGTTCCAATGGAAGAGCTACGCAAGCGCAAGCTCTTTATCGCCGCGCCAATGTATGGCGGCCAATGTGCGGGTATGTTTACCCGCTCAATCGCAGATCTCTCGGCACTCTGCACTCACTATGGCATTCAAGTCAGATTCTATTTCCTCTTTAACGAGTCTCTGATTACTCGAGCACGTAACTACTGCGCTGATGAGTTCATGCGTTCAGGTGATACTCACTTGATGTTCATCGACTCAGACATTGGATTCAATCCAAATGACGTGATCGCACTGCTCGCACTGCAGAATCCAGATGCAACTGAAGACAACTACGACATCATCGCTGGTCCATATCCGAAGAAGTGCATCAGTTGGGAAAAGATCAAAGTTGCCGTCGACAAGGGTATGGCTGACGAAAATCCGAACGAACTCGAAAAGTTTGTTGGCGACTACGTCTTCAATCCGACTGGCACGACCAATGAAATTCCTCTCGGCGAACCAGTCGAAGTGCTTGAAGCTGGTACAGGTTTCATGATGATTCGTCGTAATACCTTTGAGAAGTTCCAAGAAGCTTATCCTCAGCAGTTCTACAAGCCAGATCACGTTCGTACTGAACACTTTGATGGCAGCCGCGAGATCATGGCATTCTTCGATACGCCTATCGATCATAAGCGTACGAACATCAATGCTGAACTCAAGGAATTCCTCGAAAAGAATCCGAAGGCAAAGGCCGACGAGATCTTGGCATTCGTGCAAGATCCGAACAACGGTCTGCTAAAGGATTACTCGAAGCGTTACCTCTCTGAAGACTACATGTTCTGCCAGTGGGTTCGCAATGCTGGCATGCATGTATGGCTATGCCCGTGGATGGAATTGAAGCACGTTGGTTCGTATGTGTTTGGTGGTTCTCTACCAGATATTGCTCGCATCGGTGCTTCTGCAACTGCAGATCCTTCTGCACTTGGAAAGAACAAAAATAAGAGTGTACAATAAACACTACAATTGGTATAGTGAATATTCCGAACATATGGAGATTTATAATGAAATTAGATAATGACACGTTGCAAGTACTCAAGAATTTCTCGGCTATTAATAAGAACATCATGTTCAAGCCAGGTAATGTGATCCGTACTATTTCCAGTACAAAGTCTGTTCTTGCGAAAGCAACAATTAAGCAAGACTTCGATAAGGGTTTTGCCGTATACGACCTCTCACGGTTTATCGGCACCCTTTCCTTGTTTAATGATCCTGAGATTGAAATCAAGGATTCATACGTAGAGCTCATCGAAGGCAACAACAAGTTTCAGTACGCTGTCACTGATCCTTCGCTGATCATCGTTCCACCTGATCGTGAGATTGAATTGCCAAATCCTGAAGTCAACTGCTTGATTTCTGAGGAAGCACTCAATAGAGTGATGAAGGCTCTGAGTGTATCTCAGCTGCCAGAAATCGCCATCGTCGGTAAGAACGGTAAGATCTTGCTTCAAGCGGTGGATACACGTGGAACTAGCAACGACTCTTTCAGTGTCGAAGTTGGTGAAACTGAAGCTCGCTTCCGCATGGTATTCCGTTCGGATTGTATGAAGCTGATTCCTGGTTCTTACGATGTTTCGATCTCTTCGAAGGGACTCAGCCATTGGAAGGGTTCTAGCGTAGAATACTGGATCGCCGTCGAATCCAACTCTTCGTTCGAAGCTTAACGGATGGTGACTGGCCGCCATAAGATGCCAGCGTATACAGTGCACCTTCGGGTGAAGCGGTCGATACGAAAAGGCGACACCGGAACTCGTAACCGGTACTTTGATTTTGACGGAGATATATTATGCTTGAAGATTTTTTGTGGGTCGAGAAGTATCGCCCAAAGACTGTATCCGACACTATCCTGACAGATGAACTGAAGAAGACATTTCAACAGTTCGTAGATCAGAAGAACATTCCTAACCTCATTCTCTCTGGTACGGCAGGTGTCGGTAAGACGACTGTCGCCAAAGCCATGTGTGAAGAGCTTGGATGTGACTACATAGTTATCAACGGTTCGATGAATGGCAACATCGACATGCTACGTAACGACATCTCTCAGTTTGCTAGCTCTGTGTCCCTGATGGGTGGAAGAAAGATGGTGATCCTCGATGAGGCCGACTATCTTAATCCTCAGTCGACTCAGCCAGCTCTGCGTAACTTTATGGAGGAATTCAGTGCAAATTGTGGATTCATTCTTACTTGTAATTTTGTCGATCGGATTATTGAGCCACTACATTCTCGATGCTCGGTTATCAAGTTTAAGATTCCTAAGTCAGAACTCCCTTCTCTCGCGAAGCAGTTTATGCAGAGGGTATGTGGAATCCTCGACAATGAATCGGTTTCTTATGAAAAAGCGGTCGTTGCTGAAGTCATCAAGACTCACTTTCCAGATTGGCGCCGTGTTATCAACGAGCTTCAGAGGTATAGTGCTACTGGCAGCATTGACACTGGGATTCTTAGGAATTTCTCGGATTCTGCTCTCACTAAGCTGATCGGTTACATGAAGGACAAGAACTTCACAGCTGCTCGTAAGTGGCTTGGAGAGTCTGACATCGAGCCTACTGAATTCTTTCGTGCCTTCTTTGATAAGGCCGAAGATCATATCGCAAAGGGTAGTATGCCTCAACTCGTACTGCATCTCGCAAAGTATCAGTATCAGAATGCTTTCTCTGCCGATCCTGAGATCAACCTCATGGCATGTCTCACCGAAATTATGGCTGACTGCGAGTTCCTGTGATCTGGAAAAAGAAGTGTCCTGTCTGCACGGATAAGTATCCGAAGAAAGCGGCGTTCCATGAACTTCGCCTCGAAACTGCAGACGGGACAGTATCTCTTGAGATCTGTGAAAAATGTGCAGACTTCTTTGACAAGTCTGCTGATGTTATTATGAAAGGCCGTAGCGATGAAACCATTCGACTTCGTGACGTCGATCAATTCGACCAAGAAGAACCTGATGAAAGGTACGGAGAATGATACGCTAGCCGAGAAGACTTATAGTCCTTGGTTAACTAATCGATCTCTGTCTTACTTTGCGGATAGTATCCATGCCGCAAACATGATGAACTGCAACCACCACCTCGACAATAAACTTCAATATTCTTTTTTGATAAATATAATTCGGCCCAGCAAACGCTTTGCTAAGTGGGTGAAGAAAGAAAAGGATGGAGATCTCGAAGCGGTTGCAGAGTATTACGGTTATAACCGTCGTGCTGCCAAGGCAGCTCTTGATATCCTCTCCTCTGAACATATAAACATAATAAAGAAAAAGATTCAGAAGGGTGAAACATGAGTGTTTTAGAAAGTTTAATTGAAGTGAGGCTGGGCGAAGAAGATGATTTCTTAAAGGTTCGCGAGACCTTGACTCGCATCGGCGTTGCTTCGCGTAAGGACAAGACTCTTTATCAGTCTTGCCATATCCTACACAAACAGGGCAAATATTATATCGTTCATTTTAAAGAGCTGTTTGCTCTTGACGGTAAGCCAACAGATTTTTCCTCAGAAGATCAAGGACGCAGAAATACTGTCGTCAAGCTTCTATCTGACTGGGGATTAATTGCCGTAGTGGATCCAGATAAGATCGTGGATCCTCAGACTCCTTTGAATCAAATTAAGATTCTTCCATTCAAAGAGAAAAATGAATGGAGCCTCGTGACAAAATATAATATAGGAAGAAAGAAATGAGCGACAAAGTACAGTTCGTAGAATTCATTAACGAATCAGGTGGTAAGTATCTGGTGAATGTTAATCATCTTATTGGTGTTGTCGAACACCGTGGCAAGGTGATGATCCGTACGGTCGATGATCGTGGACCTGATACCATTCTCGATACCATCGATGAAGTGGTTGCTAAGTTGGCTGCGTTTAACATCGTAGTGTAACTACCTTTTAAATCGAAAAAAATGCGCTCGAATTCGCTTTCGGGCGCATTTTAGCATGTACATTATTATCAAAACAAGGTATCCTGGGTATATGATGATGAAAGGAACTACTGACATGCTTACTCTCTCGGACATCAATGCTCTCACCGACAGCCGTGACGGCGACATCTACTCTGACCTGTACAAGGAAGTGTATGGTAGCCGTCCTCGTCATGCTCAGTTCGAGTCTCTCGAAGAGTTTCAAGATGACTATGACTTCCTCTGTAATCGTCTCGACGAGCAGATCGAAGAACAGCGTGTTCAACAGTCTCGCAACTTTGCTGCCTTCGTTGAGCGCGTACAAGAGACGATGGAAATTGTCGAAGGTGCTACTCGCGAACGTGCGATCGAGATTATCTCTGAAGCCGAAGGTATCAGTGAACGAGAGTTCGATCACTATGGCCTCGAGATTCTCGAGAACGAGTTGAACCTGAAGTATGGCTCCATTGCTCGGTGGTTGTCCGAGTAATGGCAGATCTCTCAGCTTGGTTGGACGATGATCCGATGGTGAACGAGGTTCAGACTCTATCTGAGAAGATTCGCCAGCGTAGGATACAGATGCTTGTTCATTCCTATCTCTACTATGTTCTTGATGAGAATGTCATTAGCGATGGAAAGTGGCAAGAATGGGCTGATGAGCTCACCGAGCTACAGAAGCAGAAGAAGACAATAGGATTCTACGATAAAGAATTCTCTGATTGGACCGGTGCCACTGGTACACATCTGCCCTTCGAACCATGGGTTATTAGGCGAGCAAAAAGTTTGTTAAATGCGAAATAAACATGTACAATAATCCGAAACCGATGTAAGATGATATTATCAGTTGAAAGGAATATATTATGACTCTTACCGTTGAACAAATCGAATTCACTTACGGCGTTAACGGTGTCGCGACTCGCCAAAACTATTATCCCGTTCTGGCCTATTGGATTCCGATCGAACTTCGCGAACAAGTTTTGGCCGCCTACCGCGAAACCAACACTCGTATCCGTCTTCGCTTTC
>FUWD013430240.1_pt4 | contig 10755 bp, 17 predicted proteins | sample 1063281 | NCBI WGS metagenome assembly FUWD01 (sample SAMEA79048168, study PRJEB19326) | metagenome | biome: marine
AATGTGGAACTAATTTATGCTTATATCTAAAAGCGTCAAAGTGTTTAGTCACAGCAAACTTATTAGACTGATTAACTCGTCTATCGCTTGCTAGTCCTCCGTTGAAGGAAGTTATTAGATTTATTTTTGATTTTCCCATTTAGTGTTTTATTATATCAAGCTTAATTAACATCAGAATTTTATAATATACTGGAGAACAATGAAAGGGTCTAAGACGTTATGTGCAGTATCTCCACCAGTTGAACCAGTATTTCCAGCGGTTACACTTGCTGCCGGTGGAGATCCACCACTTCCATTAGCAGTATAAGTATTTTGATTAGCAACGGTATGAGTATGAGCTGGCATTTCATCTACACTTAATAAATGTGCATCTTCTCCACCAGTTTCTCCCATTGTATCTATAGTTGTTGTTGCTGAACCATAACCTATAATATTTCTTCCACTTAAATCTGGTAATGTAAAACTAGCTCCACTTCCTCCGAAAGTATAGCCTACTATTGCAAATAAATTAGCATAAGTAGTTGTGTCTTTACTAGCACCATCAGCGGCTAACCAGCCAGTCGGTACAGTAGAGCTTGCATAAGCTATAATTTCTCCTGCAATTCCTACGCCTGTATTATTGCCTGTCCAATCATAATCTAAAGTTTCATCAATACTAGAAGTAGTCCAACTAGGTAAAGTTGCATCTCCTCCTGATGTTAAGAATTGTCCGTTAGTTCCAAATCCTATAACTTGTAATCCGTTAGATCCATTTCCTATCATAATTTGTTTAGTAGTTGGCGATGTAGTGCCTGTACCGCCATATCCTACTGGAATAGCTGTGCCATTCCATATTCCTGTTGTAATCGTTCCTATGGTGTCTAAATTGGCTAAATCTGTTATCAAGGGAAGCGTTGTCGTGCTAATTTCTGTCTTATCGCTATTCAAATTAGCAAAATTAGTATTAATTACGCTTCTACTGGCTTTTAATGTATCAGAACCTGCTATTGTTGTTATAGTAGCTCCTAATAATTGTTCGCCACCAACTTCGTTTATTTCTCCAACAGGCATAAAATTATAAACACCAATAACAACTATAAAAGAAATTATTAGTGATAAACCTGCTCCTATTAAAATGTTAGTTTTTGCTTTCATTTGATATATTTAATGAATTTTTATCTTCGTTAGTTAATGGTCTTTTAGGTGCATCCCAAGTTCCTGTTCCTGCATCATCCCAACTGTAATCTGCTTCATCCCAAGTTAAACCACTCTCTTTGCTTGTATTAGAGATTGATAAACTATTTTTGCTTTCGTTTGAAATTGATAATGACATACTATCTAAAAGACACGCTTTCCATAGTCATAACTTTACGACTATCTCGTTCACGTTGTCCATAATGATTAATAAGCTCTTTAGTTTCCATTTCTATATCACGTTGTAATTGTGCTACTCTGTCTTTTTTATAAGACTTACAATAAGGTAACGCCGCCATCTTAGCTATTGTAACGTGCCAAGGGCTAGGAATACCTGGTTCTTTAGTTCCTGTTGTAACTTGTGCCGAAGTAAATAAGTCTGCTGTTCTTGTAAATTCAATTTTAATACCACTTGCTAAAGTAACATCGCTTGCTGTTGGTGCTGGATAAAGATTAATAGTATCACCTAATTTATCATATCTATAAGGTAACCCATCTGTTATTAACTCATCCTCTAAAGGATAACCTACTTGCGACTGGTCTATCGGATGTATTAAGCGCCAAGTAGTGCCATCAGCGTCTAATATCTTAATGTTCTTAATTTGTAAATATTTACTAGCAAAAGAATAAGAAGATTGACCTTCTACTAGAGTTCCTTTGCCAATAGGTAAATCTGTATAATTAGTGTCATCATATTCCCAAGTGCCTGCTGCATTTATTATTTTTGATACAAGAGTTTCTAACGCTGAATTAACCCTGCGAAGCATAGTTGCCGCAGGATAGCTTGTCGAGTCAGCATCGCATAAATCCCTTGCTTCTTGTTCGAGGTCTGCTATTGTCATAGTTTTTATATATTAATTATCAATACATTTATAATCTTTGCAAACGTCTGGTCTATCTTTGTGTATTGAGCACATACCATCTTTAAGTTTGCTACAACGATTTTTAATTTTAATATAACTAATTCCTTTAATTGTTATTGCTTCTATATCGTGTAATTCTACCCACCTTTTAACATCACCACTTACGAAGTAGAAAGGTAGCATTATATCCTTGCAACATTTGCCACATTTTTTGCATTCCATATTTTAAAAAGTAAATTTTCCTATATGACCTGTTGGCTTAATAGTCGGGTCGCACCATACATCATAACCATTTTTAATAGCCTTATGACAAAAATAAGCGTCTTCGCCTACTTTTACCATTCCTGTTTTGTGTACTTCCCAATCAAACCAAGGTCTAGGTAATTTTAAAAATACATCTGTTTTTATTAATATTGTTCCACCTCCTGCTTCTTCACATTTAAAAATCTCTTTAGGCAAATCTTCTTTCTCTAATTTAGAAAGTTTAGCGTCTCCCTTTTTCCATACCATATAACCACTTCCTATCTGTCTCGGGTGGTAATTAATAGCAATTATATCTTTGTCGTGTGCTAATAATCTTTTAAGCGAATCTTCAGGGAATATCATATCATCATCAATCATTAATAGGTGTGTGCATCCGTTCTGCAAAGCTTTAGCTGCTAAACAGTTTCTATTCTCTGCTATTGTGTAGCCTTCTGACACTACTTCAAAATGTAAATCTAAGTCTTTAGAGGCGTGTATCATTTTCATTAATGATAAAACCATTTGCTGTTCAAATCCTCTATTTGATAAAAGTCCTATACATATTCTCATATTATTTCCAAACCATATCGGATAAAGCGGTTTGGAGTGCTTATCCGATAGGAATAATAAATTATATTATTTAGCTAATGTTAGCCTTAACTGACGGCTATATCAAAAACCGCTGTAATCAATCCTGTTGGAGTATTAATTCCGTAATCAACTCTAGAAATTACACCAATACCAGATTGTAGAGCAGGGTCTTCTGTCTGAACAATCTTACCGAAAGTTGTAGATAGAATACCTAATGTCATAATCTTTTTAACTCCACCGAACAAATGATTTGCTGTGTGAGAGTTAGATATATAGTGGTCCATTCCCATAAAGTGATAACCAGATTTAATTCCGTTCTTTAATGCTTTATCAGCTAGAACAAATCCGTTAGCTTGTGCAAATTCTTCAAGTTTTTCCATATCAGCTGCACGCCATACGATAAATATTCCGTTTTGGTCTGCTAAATCTTGTGCGTTATTTTCTGCAATTTCTCTTTTAACTCCTCTAATAATATTATCAATGTTGTTTACAGAAACTGTAATGTTTCCAGCAGATCCACCGATGTCAGAATTATCAAAATCAGTCCAGCCAGCGTGTCCTGCTAATACAGCAGTTTCTAATTGCTCACTAATTGCTTTTCCTTGTCTATCAGCAATTTCCATCTGACTTACTAAAGTCATTTGTGCTAAATCTGCTCTATCAATAAATGTAGGCACTGGTTTGTAAGTGTTGATATTCAACTGGTCATTAATTACAGTGAAATCTCCAAATCCATAAGCAGTTCCTCTAGTTCCTGTTTGGATAGGTGTTTCTGTGCTCATATAAGGACTGTTAATCATATATGAGGTTGAGTAGATAACTTTGCAAATTTCTTTCCAATTTACAGGCTTATCTAACCTTGTTTGTAGCTGAGTTTCCCATTGCTGAGGATATACCCCGTTTATATTCGGGTCTGACCCAGCTGTTGTATATGTATTTGCCATCTAAATTTTACATAACTATTTCGTAGCATACATACTTTGTTTTCTTTCTCTTTCTAGTGTCTTTTTTAAAACTTCTGCTCTATGCTCTTGTGGAACATCTTTAAAGTCTTTACCCATCCAATAATCCGTTGCCGTTTTATCAGATGTAGCAGAACGTTTAGAACCAGAAGGGATAGCGTTTTTAGCCTTAGTAGCTTCCTGTAGGTCTTTTAGGTCATTATTAAAGTGTTTATTCGTTAATAAATCATCTAAAGTCTTGCCTGCGTTAATATAATCATTAACGAGTGCTACTTCTTTTTCATTCTTTAAATCCACTCCTAAGGTTTGGTTGATGTATGCCTTTTGTCCATAGTCAAATTCTGTTTTATTAAGTTCTGACTTTTCAGAGGTCTTTCTTTCTTTCTTCTTCTTTCTTTGCTTTGGCTTTTTCCATTTTGGTTTTAAGCCTTTTGTTTATCCCCTGTTGTTTAAGTGCCAGTTCTTTCCAATCGGTAGTGTCTTCTTCACCCTCTGCGACTACAGGGAGTTCCAATTCTTCTTCCTCTTGGATATCCTCATTTTTTTCGTTTTCCATATAATGATAAATGGTATTATTTTTTTTAGGAATAATAACCTTGTTAATTTTTAAAAGTGGATTAATAACCACTATGTCAATTTTAAAGATTGAGAACTTAATCAGCTACTACCCATTCTTCCATAATAAGCATAACGTCTGTGTCTGCTTTTCTAATAAATATTAATTTAGCAACATCTAAACCATTAATAGCTAGGTCTGCGGTATCTTCGTTCTTTTGTAAATCTACGCCAGTTCCTGCTGCTAAAGTTAATGTAGTTGCTGTGGTTGTAGTAGCACTATAAACATATAGTTCTCTAGTATCTCCTGCGTTAGGAATATTCATTGCATCCATTGCCAAAGATGAACTTGCCATAGTTGTAATTGTAGTATCTAATCCTACATTTACATCCCAGAAAACAGTATCTTCTTTAATATCTCCTACTGCTAAGGTATAAGTTGCTGCTGTCGTAGATGTTGCAAGTCTTGTGCCTCCACTCTGATAACCAGCGTGGAAGTTCATTCTTTGGTAAACATCTGGGCTAGGAACAGCTCCCAATCTTCCTTCATCAACAAAACTTTCTGGCTGTGTTGCTTCGTTATAAACTTCTACATTTTCAATAACTCTACTAGCGTTGCCTGTAAAAGCACCAACTACTCCAGCTACACCAATCATTAAAGCTAATGAGATTACTACGTAGAATACCCCATTATTTATTCTTTTTTTCATATTTTTTTTCTTTAGATTTTTTATCTTTACGAAGTTCGACCTTTCCTTCGTCTTTTTTTGTTTTTTCTTTTTGTTCTTTTTTATATCTCTCTTTTAAATTATCTTTGAGAGATTTTAATTTCCCAGTTAACATACTTGTTTATATTAATTAATAAATTTCTGTAACTCTTAAGGTTACTGCCGCACTACTTGAAGCAATAATTGCCCCTGTATAACGATTATCTTCATCAAATGTGTACATACCAGAAGCAGGGACTAAAATAGTATATTCTGCGTCTTCTACAATAGGTGTATCATTAGGTGTCGTTGTTGCATTGCCAAGTGCTAAGTAAGTAATTGTACCTGTCATATTAGTAATAGTCATCCAAGCTCTACCTTCGTTTCTAGGTGTCAATACAATCGCTTTTCCTGCTGTTGTTGTATAAACAGTAGAACTGGCAGTATATACATCGCCCATACTACTACCAAAATTAGTTGGTTCTTTATCTTGTCCGTTAAATGCTATAAATCCTAATAGTACAACTGCTATTAAGAGTAAAATTGTTGTTGTTGTTTTCATATTGTTTTTATATTAATTATCTTGCTTCATTAATTTCTTCTTCGACCTTTTCTTCTTTAACTCCTAAACTTTCTAAATCTTTAAATCCTTGTTGCAATAATCTAATACCAGCGACTGATGCTCTTAGCTTTTCTCCTAGTTCTTCATTGTTTAGTTTATACTCAATGTTTTGCTGTAAGTCATAAACAAGCGACATAGCAAAGTTAAAGTTAGGGTCATAAGCTCCTTTCAATGGTATAGTTCCTTGCTCGTAAACAGAACTTAATAAAACTTTCTTAATGCCATTCTTTAATGGCTTATTGTCTAGAAACTTTTGGATAGCTTCTATCTCTGGTTGAGTTAAAATGTCTTGTAATTTCATAGTTATTTAATTTGTTCTGCTTGTGAAACAGTATTAGTTTGTAATTGTTGTGGTAATGCCTGTTGGCTTGGTGCTGATGTAAATTCAGCAAAGTCTAATGGCTCCATTCCAGAAGCAGATATTATTTGATTAAATAGTTTAGCAAAAGATGGTTGTGAAAGAATACTCTCGCCTGTCTGTGGATTAACTGAGCCGATAATCTGTCTAAAGATATTTACTAGCTTATCAGTCCATAGCGATAAATCCTTTTGCTTTCCACTTATGTTTATCTTGACTGCTACACTAGCTCCTTTAAGTTCATCTTTTAATATCTCTAAAAATCTTTTCTTATTTTCCATAAACTCCTTAGTAGCCTTGTCTTTAAATTCTGCTATTTCTTCTTCGCTTATTTGTTCTCCAGCTAATATCTTATCAACTACTAATTTATTTACTTGCCTTTTAATTATATTCTTACTTACCTCTTGCATATCATCTAAATCTAGAGTAGATAACCATTTAACGCCGCCTGTAATCTGTTTAATAATATAAGGTATAAACCAATCTCTATATAATTCTTCTAAAAATTTAGCGTGTTTACCTATCCTGTAATCGTGTAGTGATTGACTACTCATTGTTTGCCTTTCAAGGCTTCTAAAAGGAGTGCCTGAGTTAGGCTGGTCGCCTGAAATCCCCTCCTGTGCTGCCCCTGTGCTTCTAGCGTGTATTTCTAGTTCTTCATTCCATTTATCAAATAAGGCTATATTACGAGGATAGTTATCAATCTGTCCTATCTTTGCTCCCTCTTGAACTTGAACTATTTCTAGGTTCTTCATTCCTCTAAGTCCTGTTGGATGTTTAGCCTTTAAAGTATCATCATCAGTCTGTAATATTGTCTTACTCGCTGCGTCTAATAAGTTCTTTTTGTTTATCTGCCCGTAGTTAGTCCATACTTGGTCTTCAAATAGTTCTTCAATGCCACCCCTTCCAACTGCCCTATTATGTATTTTATCTCGTTTATATAGTTTAAATATCTTTTGTTTTTGCTCTTTTCTAAATAATACTATTCCTTTTTGGTCGCCTGCGTCATCTTTATAAAATGCTATTACATATAATGATTTAATATATTCTCTTTCTTCGCTAATATCATTTGCGTCATTAAGATAATATTTAGGTAGAGTCCCGTGTATTTCATATACTTCTATATCACTGCTTGTTAGGTTCTCACTATCACTCATAGCTAAAGTAATAAGCTCGTCTATTGTGTGTGTTGCTCCGTTCTCTCTATTTCCCCAGCCTCTCTTTTCCATCTCTTTTAACTCATCAATAGAAAAGATATGTAGAATACCAAAAGGACTGCTTAATATATCATTCTGATTACAAAATGCTATGTCTTGTAAATGGACTATTTCTGGTAATGCTTCACCTATATCTTTAACCAATACAGCTCCTAAATCAATACTTTCTTCTTTTTCTTCATCTATAAAATCATCAACGTTATTTTCTGTTACGAAAACATCATCGTGATATTTATTAATAAGGAAAGATAAATGATTTTTATCTTCATCTTCTACGTATAAATTAATATCCTTTACATCAATATCTTCTGCTCTATATTCTAGGTTAAGGATAGGAAGTATTATGTTTTTAACAGGCTTATCATCTATATTCCCTGTTAATAGCCTTCCGTTCTTATATAGTATTGATGTTTTGATATGCTCTTGCATACTCCAATCCCAACCACTTACAACCTCGGTAGGATTTTGGTATTTAGATAATTCTTGTTTTGCAAAATCAAATATGTTACTTGCTATCATATTTTTATTTTAGAAATAAATTAAGGTTCTTAACGAATAATTGTTTAAAAGCTAGTCTTGTATTAAATAATCTCCTAAGTCTAGGTAGTGTCATTGGAAATTGTTTAACAAACTTACCATTCTTATATAGTCTTATGTTTCCCATAACACTTATCTTACTAGGAGTCTTCATTTTATCCATAGCATCTTCAAGTGTAGATCCCTCACTTGTATATTTTCTAGTTCCTATTGTTAATTTTACTTTTATTTTCATATTATCTTGCGGGATTTTTTTCTTCTGCATCCCTTATAATTATTGGTATGTTATTTAAAAAGTCTTGTTTATTTATTATAGGTGCTAAACTAACTATTCCGTAGCGGACTGCATCCATACAGTCGCTTAAATAATGGTCTGGTTCATTTAATACCTTCCCTTCCTTGTCTGTTTTCCATAAATAATTGCGATAAGCTTTTATAAGGTTAAGGCTTCTTTTTGTCATTGATATTCTTTGCTCTTGGACTATTCCTATACTCCATTTAACATAGCTTTCATTAGTTCCTAGCTGTGGCATTCCTGCGAACTTCTTCTTTTGTTTCTTTGCTCCGATTATATTTATTCCATAACTTTTAATCTCATCTATGCTTTTAGGTTCAGCACTATCAGCTACTGTTAAGCAGTTGTCTAAATTCTTAATAATATCTGCTATATCTTTATTAAGCATTCCTTTCCTACATAGCACCTCGTCAAGTATATATCCGTTGTTATGTTTATAAATATCTATGATAGCAGTAGGGTCATTAGTATAACCAAAGTCTAGTCCTCTCCTTTCAAGTCTAGCTTCGTGTGGTATCTCGTCTATAATCGCCCAGTCCTTATATATCTTTAACTCTAATTCACCTCTGCCGTCCTTGTGCATATATAATCCTAGTCTATTCTTTTTATCGTCTTCAATCTCATTCAATATAACATCAGGCATCATATCGTATTTAATTGCTATATCGTAATTTTCATTGATTATTAAAGTGTTAGGTCTTCCTTCTAATACTAACCTAGTGTGGACTGGATCTTCTTCTAGTAATCTATTATAAGTGTAAACTATTCTACTATTAGGCTTTCTTACAGTTGGAGTTAATACTTCTATGCTTTTTTTACTTACTGTTTGAGCTTCTTCTACCCAAGCTATGTCTATCCCCTCAATACTCTTAATGCTTTGTTCGTTATTCCATAGCCCTTTAAATATAAAATCAGAGCCATTAATTGTGTTTATAATACTATTATTCGTTACTTTAAAATCAGTTAGCTTATATTTAGTTATTAATTCACTTAGCAACTGGTGAGAACTTTCCGCTATTGATGCTTGAAATTCTCTAAAACAAGCTACTCTAGTTTTCTTTTCTCTTGCTTTTATAATTAAATATCTAGCTACTGTGTGTGATTTAAGTGAGTATCTTCCACCATAAACCGCTGCTTCTCTCCAATCATCATCGAATAAAGGTTTATATTCAATTGGTATTTTTATTATTTGTTTTTCCATTTAAATATTCTACTAATACAGGCTTTAATTCTTTTCCTCCACTTGTTATATCAATATTCTTTCCTATTTCTTTTAATACTATCTGTTTAGCTATATCAATCTTTTCTTTTTCTTTTAGTTCTGTTCCACCTTTCATCATTGACATTTTTAAGGTATGAAAAGCTTGGTCTAAAACTCTTTTCTTTTGTAGTTCTAGCCCATAACCTTTTCTGCCTCCTCCTTTATTTCCTTTTACAAACTTACCCATATCGTTTAAACGAATTAATTATTTAATCTTAGTATTTCTTTATAGCATAAAATACCTAACTTTAGTTAAGCTTCCTTGTCTAAAGAAACTTGCAATATTTCTCTAGTGTTATTTAATTAATATACTTAACCCCCTAGATTAAACTAAGGAGTACTCACATCACTCCTATCAATTAAGATAGGAAGTTAAATATATTAAAAAAAATGATTAGTAACTGCCTTCTTATCGTAAATAAACAAACCCATACATTACGAAGAATGCACGAACATATATATTACGTATAAAAAAGTAGTTATTAACCATCTTTATTTCCTCCTTGATAAACCACTAGCTAGTTCACCAAAGAAATTAATCTTTTACTAGCTTCTCTTATAAGTTGCAATAACTTTAGAGCTTTATACTATTAAGTATAAATTGTATTCCTGTATTTGTCAAGTTTTTTATCTATTTAACTTTATAAGGTTTTAGTAAATCTTTATTTCTATTTATAACTCTGTATCCTTTGTACCAGTTAGTGGACACAATTATATTTTTATCATCTGAATATTTGGCTTGTAATAATTTATATTTTATTCTCCAAGTTGAAGTAACTGTGCCTGTCGCTTTGTGTTCAATAAATTCTTTTCTTCCGTCATTATAATAAACTAAGAAATCTACATAATAATCGCAAATATGTTTTCCGTAAGCATAAAAGCTTTCCTTAACCTGTGTTTCAACTCCTTTTATTAATCCCTGTCTTTCCTGTAGTTTTAATTCATAATAAAGCTTCCCCTCGCTTTGACTATCAAATTTCTTACCATCAATTATTGTTTTCTTATTATTATACTTGCTTTTAGGTATCTTAAACATCGTTCCTAATCTTTTATTTGCTTCTGCTGGCGTCATTCTAATCATATAATTAGTTTATTTTTTATAATGCTTAACTCCCATTCCTATATCACTCTCTTTTATTCCAAAAAAACCTTACTCTTGATTTATTTTTTATAAAAGACTTAGTTTTTTTTGTCTTATGTATTCATCTATATTTATTATTGTAATATCTTTTCTTTTCATATAATATTAGTTTATTCTAAATTTTGCATTACAATTTGAACAAATAAAATCATACATCAAAACACAATTTTCTTTATTCGTGTTTATAAATTCTTTATACCACTATTTTGTTTTACATTATAAGTTTTGCA
>FUWD013189322.1_pt1 | contig 10750 bp, 12 predicted proteins | sample 1063281 | NCBI WGS metagenome assembly FUWD01 (sample SAMEA79048168, study PRJEB19326) | metagenome | biome: marine
TTTCAAAGGCATAATCAGACCCATCTATTGCCACTAATATCTCTTTTCCGCTTTGCCCGTTCATAATTGAACCTCCTATATTTTTGGGCTAACCGCTAATTACTTCCAGTTGCGCGGACTGTACTCCACCCACCTCTTAAACAGCAATAGATGTGCCAAAAACCGCTAAAGGATCTCTAATTGGCGTAAGTTTTTGTAAACACTGACAAACAAAATATATGCGGCCACCAAGTTTGCAGGAATATCAAGAGATTGATGTCGGTTATTTTTACAGATTGTAAAGGCAAGACAGCCTACCGCATCTATCGCATATGATTATTGAGCCCTAAGGATGAAATATGGGCTGTGAAAGAAGCACGTATGTCTAACAGGCCTTTAAGGTGGAGCGCGCAGGGGAATGGGTCATCACGAATAGATTTTACAATCTGTAAAATTCCCTGACAATCTGAGGCCATAACCTTAAAGCGTGCCTGCCATGCCATGAGAGGCGATAAAGGCTCTAACATCAGGTTATTCTATGATAAGTGTAACGTCTCAATAAGTAGCGGTGTGGCTCCTGGATTCCCGCTTTCGCGGGAATGACAGGTACTTACCCCATTTCGTCATTCCAGCGTAGGCGGGAATCCAGAAAAGTGGTTTTAGAAAACACTTGCCTCGTTTTAATGAAAAAATACATCTAAATTTTATAGGAAAAGCACCTCTTTTCCAATGGCACAACTCTTGCTGTTCTAATTGGGCGAGTAAGTTTAGAACGTTTTGGGCGGCAATATGGCTTGGTGCCGGAAAGGAGGGAGCAGATGGAAGCGATCAACAAAATCATAGCGGCCATAGACCTTTCAGAGTATTCCAGGGATGTCCTTGAATATGCTGGAAATCTGGCCAAATGCATTAAAAGTGAATTGATTGTTGTCAATGTAATAAACAACAGGGACATAGACGCCCTGCAAAGGGCTGCAATGGAAACCGATGCCTTTTCAGTGAAGGAGTGGCTAAGTAGACAAAAGGAAGAACGTCAGGCGTTGATCGAAAAACTGATCGAAGAGACCGGTTGCAGTCATCTGCCAAACAAGATCGTTTTTCGTGAAGGGGTCCCCTTTCGCGAGCTGTTAAAAGCAGTAGATGAGGAGGGCGCTGATCTTTTAGCGTTGGGCGCCAAGGGCCGCAGCAATGTGCCAGGGGAACTTGTTGGTTCAACCGCGGAAAAGATCTGTAGACGTTGTCCTGTACCCATATTGAGTCTGCGCAGTCCCGGCCACAAAAAGATCCTGGCAGACAGGTAGTAGAGGAGGGAATGACGAAAACGGTGTTTATTGACTTTTTACGAATTTGTCAAGGATGAAAAAGGGGGTTAAATTCATGGAAAATACAGATGTTCTGGTTGTTGGTGGAAGTGCGGCAGGAATTGTCGTTGCCACTACGGGAAAATCATTTTATCCGGATAAGGACTTCTTGCTTATCCGCAAGGAAAAACAGGTGGTTGTTCCCTGTGGCATCCCTTATATCTTTGGATCTCTGGACAATAGTGAGCAAGACGGCGTGCCTGATACGGTCTTGACCAATGGCGGAGTAAGGCTCAAGATCGACGAAGTGGTTTCGATAGATCAGGACAACAAGATTTGCAGAACCGGGGACAACACAGAAATCCATTTTGAAAAACTTGTCTTAGCGGTCGGTTCTACACCTGTGCATCCCGAATGGTTGAAAGGAGCAGACCTTGAGAATGTATTCCTGATTCCTAAAGATAAGGATTATCTTGATCAGATTAAGGCGAGGCTGCTTGGATGCAACAAGGTGGTCACCATTGGGGGTGGTTTCATCGGAGTAGAAATGGCAGATGAAATCAATAAACTCGGCAAAGATGTGAGCCTTGTTGAGGTATTGCCACATATTTTACTCCTTGCTTTTGACGAAGAGTTAACCGTCAGGGCTGAAGAAATATTGAAATCAAGGGGAGTAAACATCATAACCGGTGATGGAGTGAAGGAGATATTGGGAGAGAGAAAGGTTCACAGCGTTTTGTTGAGCAGTGGAAGAGAACTCGAAGCCGATGCAGTCATTCTGTCCATGGGTTATCGACCCAACATTTCCCTTGCCGAAAGCTCTGGACTGAAGATCAATGAGCTTGGATTTATCAGTGTGGATGAATACATGAGGACGAGCAACCCGGATATTTTTGCCGTGGGAGATTGCGCTGAAAAGAGAAGCTTTCTCACAAGAAGGCAACGGGGGATCATGTTGGCTTCCACTGCCTGTGCAGAAGCGAGGGTTGCAGGGATGAACCTTTTCAAGCTCTCGGCTGTAAAGGTCTTCGGCGGGACTATCGCCATGTTTTGTACCGCCATTGGAGACACCGGTTTTGGGGCAGCAGGGGTGACCGAGAACCTGGCAAAAGAAAGAAATTTTGATTTTGTTGCAGGGACCTTTGAAGGGGTTGACAGACATCCTGGTACGTTGCCTGGCACACATAAGCAGTTGGTGAAATTGATTGTTGCCCGTGAGTCCGGTGTCATACTGGGCGGCGAAGTAATAGGCGGGTCCAGCACCGGGGAGTTGATCAATCTTATAGGGCTTGCCATCCAGAACAGAATGACCGTAAATTCAATTTTGACTGCCCAGATCGGGACCCACCCGCTCTTGACCGGGCCCCCAACAGCCTATCCCCTTATCAAGGCCGCAGAAGTTGTTGCCAAGAAAAGGAGAAGTGCCATATGAGGAAAGGACAGGTCTGGAATAGCGCATGTCTAATTTAAATAGATAGACGTCGCACAGGGCGGGCTCGAGAGGGAAAAGAGGATCTGAAAAGATTTGAGAGCGTCCAAACAAAACTTTGTCTCGTGAATAACTGTTTTCATGAGCCACAAAAAAAGCTTGCTCTTTTATCCGCCTCTATGATCGAGCTCAATAATCTCATTTCACCGATGCGTAGAGTCTCCAAGGCTGCCTCTAATAGTTCAATCATTCCGGCTCCTCCACGAAAAAGTTGCGAAATCCCCAATGCAGACGGGCAATGATTCGCCTGTCATAAACGTGTCTGTTTAATGTGCATCAGAATGGCTTCCAGCACGCCTCCGCCGATGGCCAATGCCTTGTCTGAGATGATCCAGCAGTTTTCTCGGATATCGCGGGGGTCCACATCGCCGCTTTTTAAGCCTCTTTCCACGGGTATGCCGTCATGGAGCAATCCGCGCAGTATCCCAGAAATGGGCGCCGGAATGGGCGTATCCCCTGCATAGGCTACGATGTCCCCCTCCTCTACGTGGGTGCCGATGGACAATATACCCTTGAAAATACCTGGTGCGGGGGCCCTGATCACGCGTCTTGCACCGAATCCCTTCACTTTACCGGGAATCCCGGTGTTGGGTATGGCCGAGCCCTCCCAGATGACCTGGCCCAGGGTATGCCCTCGCTTGGTTTCAACCAAGGCATTAACATCCTTGCCGGCCGTGAATCCGGGTCCCAGGCCTACGACAAAAGGCGCATCATCTATACGGGTGCCGATGTTTTTCTTGGCCATGATGGCGTCGATCACGGCAAAGGCGTCTATTTCGCGGACGATTTTTGCCTCGGGGTCCGCCCTCATGGGGATCACCCCCTCGTCCAGCGCCTTCAGAATTTCTGCCCTGTCCTGCACCCTCCGGGCCGTCATATCCTCTACGGTTACTTCCCCTTCATAAATTCCGTCAGAAAATGAAACGGTTCGGCGAACCGTCAGGGGCTGGTCTATCTCGGTCATTATAACAGGAAAACCGCTTCGCCACAACCGAGCGGCCACTCCCGTGGCCAAATCTCCTGCGCCTTTGATGACGATTCTTTTTTGACTGAACATTTCTGAATCTCCCTTTATGGCTGTCACATCAAAATCTCTGATTTATTTTCCAAATGAACACTGGGGAAAATGACACTGGTCGCAATCCAGGCACATTCCCCCGTGGGCCATTGCCGCAAGGTCTTCCCTCGTAATCTTTTCTCCTGCCAGGACCCGGGGTAAAATAAGGTCGAGAACCGTGGCCCGATAAAAAAGAACACAGGCCGGCAGTCCCAGGACCGGGATATCTCCGAAACGTCCATATAAAAACATTGCGCCGGGAAGCACGGGGGTCCCGTAAACCACGTCCTCGGCGCCGGCGTCCGCTATGGCCACGCGCGTAATGTCGTCAGGGTCCACGCTCATACCGCCGGCTACCACAATCATTTCCGCCCCGTCCTGAAGGAATTTCCCGATTTCCGACACAATCTGTTGCCTGTGGTCGGGGGCAAAGGCGATCCCAATGATGTCGCAATCAAAGGCCTGGAGTTTATTCCGAATAATGGGGGCGAATTTATCGTCGATAAGCCCTGAAAATACCTCGTTGCCTGTGATTACAATCCCGGTGTTGGGGGTCAAAAAAGGTTTTACTGAAAAAAAGTCGTCCGTTGAAGAGGCAATTTCTTCAGCGCTTTGAAGATTTTCCTCGTCAATAATCAATGGAATGGCCCGCAGACCGGCGATGATGTCCTCTTGTTCCACCACGGTATGGGTGTGCCTGGAGGAACAACAGATATCAGGCACCAGATTGATTCGGGTGAGAGCACCTACGTCAACCTTCAATAGGCCCCGGTGGGCCGCTTTCAGCTGGATCTTTCCCTCAGAAGGATGGGGATCAAAGGAAACGCCCTTTCCGGCAAGGACCCGTGCAAGGCGTAAGGCTGCGTCATCCTCGTGTACCTCTCCCGGCTCCAGGTGCAATGCGTACAGGTGCTCCTTGCCGACCCTCTTGAGGTGGGGGACATCCTCTTCCCTGATGACATGTCCCTTTTTGAAGGCCGGTCCTTTGAACCGGCCGGGTCTGATTTCCGTGATATCGTGGGCCAAGACTGTCCCCACGGACTCGTCAACGGGAATGGTTGTTGCTGAAGACTTGAACTTGTTTCCCATATAATAACTCCTGAAAAATGATTTCTGGTAAAGATCTTTTTCCCTAAGCCTTGAACCCTAAATCTTACCCCTTTAACCTTAGCTTAACACCCATGAAGGGCCCGAAGCTTGAGTATTCCGTAAACGGAATCCTTGGGCGATAGAGAAAGGGATTGCGCCTGTTCCGTGGTCATCTGAGCATGCACCCGCTGGTCCGCCACCATAACTTCCACATGGGCCATGCCCCCCACGTGCCTGATTTCTTTGATCTGGCCTCGAAACCGATTCACCTGCGGGCCCGGGGGCGGATAAGGGGAAATATAGACATGTCTGGGGTGAATAGCCACCCTGCTAAACGGTTTCCCTCCATCTTCTGGAACAAATAACTGCTGACCGGCCCAGCGCACATGAACCAGGCCGTTTCCCAGGCTCTCCTTATAAGTGCAGGAGAGCACGTTAGGCTTTTCAAGAAAACCGTATCCGGAGGGTTTTCCCTGAAGCATGATTTCTTGAATTCCGCCCACCTCTTCAAGCCTGCCCGCAGTCATGACGCCCATGCGATCGCCCAAATCCTGGGCCTCTTCCAGGTTGTGTGTCACAAACAGCATGGTGGTTTTGAGCCGGTTTTGAATTCGTCTGAGTTCCAGGCGGAGATACCGGGCGGTTCGAAAATCAAGACTGCTGAAGGGTTCGTCCAGCAACAGGACCTTCGGTGATGAAACCAGTGCCCTCGCCAGGGCCACTCGCTGTTTTTCACCGCCGCTCAGCTCCTCGGGCAGCCGATCCCCCATTGGGGCCAGGTGAAAGAGTTTCATCATATTTAAAACCCGTTTCTGTTTTTCTCGCTTGCTAATCTGCAGCCTTTTGAGGGCCATCAGAATGTTCTTCTTCACGGAAACATGAGGGAACAGCAGCAGATCCTGAAACAGGTACCCCATGTTGCGTTTAAACGGGGGAAGATCGTCCACGCAATTTCCATCCACCAGAATGCGACCTTCGTAGGGGATGAGACCTGCCACCATATTGAGCAGGGTGGTTTTGCCTGACCCTGAGGGCCCCCACCAGCACAAAGAGCTCCCCATCGGCAATGTCGATGGAAATGCCTCTGAGGACACCGTTTCGAACACCTTGCAAAGCAATTTCAGCCATAATGCCTACCAGGAGCGTGAGATTTCGGGCCGGGGTGAATGTCCGATCCACCGAAGCGCCAGGAGGAGCACAAACCCAGTAGCTATCAGGACCCAGGCGCAGGAAAGGGCCGTGCCCAGTTCACCGCTGGAAATGTTGAGGTAAACGGCAATGGGAAGGGTTTCGGTCTTGAATCGTATGGCGCCTGCCACCATGAGTGTGGCCCCGAATTCCCCCATGGCCCGGGTCCATCCCAGTATGGCGCCTGCAAAAATCCCCTGTCGAGCCAGTGGCAGGCTGATCCGAAAAAAGACATGGCAAGGCCGCAGGCCCAGGGTGGCCGCGGCCCACTCATAGCGATGCCCCGTCCGTTCAAAGGCGGCTCGGCTACTCCTCATGACAATGGGACATGCCACGAAAGTCTGGGCCAGAACCGCGCCCCAGGGGGTAAAGAGGATGTGGATACCCCATTCTCCCAGGCGGGCGCCAAGCATATTCTGTCCAAACAGGAAGAGAAGTCCCATCCCGGCAACCAGAGGGGTAATTACCAAGGGCAGGTCGAGAAACGTATCCAATATCGCCTTTCCGGGAAAGCTTGTCCGGGCCAGGAAATAACCGGTGGGTACGCCCAGGATCAGAGCCATAAAAGTTGAACCGATGGACGTCATCAAGCTGAGGCGCAACGCAAAACGGGTTTCCTCTGATGCGAGGGCCGTGATGATTTCTCCAGGGGACAGATGGAAAAAAAGGGCAAAAAGCACAGCGCCCGTGAAAAGGAAAAGCACCAAAAGAGGAAGTGCAAACACACGATTCATGGCTTCCCTTCTTGAGCGTCGCCTGTAGCCAGGGGCAGAAAACCAAAATCCTCAAACACGGCGATGCCCTTTTTGGACGCCATGAAATCGCGAAATCGGGATGCCGTTTTCGGGTGCTTTGAATCTTTCAACACGGCAATGGCAACGATTTCGGGCTGAAAGTACGCAGGAGGGATCGGGACCATTCGAATTCGATCTCGAAACTGAAAAGCGTCGGCCCTTCCGATAATGGAGGCATCCACGTCTCCCTGAGAGACATACATGGCCAGCTGTTTCACCGTGGCCCCGTACACGACTACATTTTTGAGGATCGCCTCTTTCAAGGGCGAATGGGACAGGATTTTCCGGGCCATACGCCCGAATGCCATGGCCTTTGGGTCTCCCAGCGCCAGGCGAAGGCCAGGGCGGGCCAGATCGTCAAAAGAGCGGATGAGATTCGCTTTGTGGATATTGACGCCCACCACGGCGGTGTGGGCCACCAGATTTTTGGAGGAATCAATGCGCCCCATTTCTTCGAGCTTTTTGATATAAAAAAAGGCCCCGGGCATGAACAGGTCCCCCTGGCCCGATGCCAGGATGGATGACATGAGCTGCCCGCTGCCGGCATAGGTTACACTCACGGTATGCCCGGTCTCTTTTTGAAACGTTTGGATCAACTGGTCTGTGGGCTGACGGAGACCGGCACCGGCAAAAAGGAGCAGGTCCGCTGAAAAACCCATTGCGGACCAGCCAAAAATCATGGTGAACAGGGCGCTTGAAACCTGGACCATCTTACGGATGAAGGATAATCGTTTGTTCATGATGATATTCTAGTGGCTGCAGGGGCAGAACCGTTCCCAACCCATTATGTGGGCTGCCCCGGCCACGGTGGTTCCGTAAAAAATAATGGGTTTTTTATCCATTAAGAGCGTTATGGATCCGTTTGCCAGGGTGGTTCCCGTGACCAGCAGGAGATCTGCCCATTGAACGGCATCATCCGTATTCTCAGCACTTTCTATGGTCACTCCGAATTTTTGGGTGCCGATGTTGTCCGGATCCATATCCAGAACCCGCAAGAGGTGTGCCGCGGCCAGGTTCTCCACCATTCGCGGTTGAAATCCAACCTGCGTAATTCTGGCGCCGCTGTAGCGGTCCTTCAGGTAAGGGACCAGGGCTTTTCCGCATTTGACAGGTTCCTCGTCGCGACAGTGAATGGATCCCTCGATTCGACGCAGATGCCTGAGTACCGCATTGAGCGAGGCCACAAAGACAGCCCGTTGGTGGTTATTGTCCATGGGCATTTGTAGTACCTGTTCAAGGGTGCCCTCGTAATCACCGTACATGTCTGTAAATGCCTGGCCTCCGGCATCCATGAAACTGGCCTGCATGAGCTTTTCTTTTCCCTTTTGAATGGGGAAATCCTGATGTTCCGGGTTGCCAATGGCCTCTTTGGTGCTGAGGGCCCGGGCCCGGATCTGGATTTTTTCCGAGAGAAGCCCTTCTTCCTTCCACAATGCAAAAACACGTTCTTTTAGCTGTTCGTAAAAAGCATCCATGATTCATTTACCTCAGTTGACAAATGAAATGGCCTCCTTCTTCAACCAGTTGAGCCATCCCGTGAGCGTGGAAATCCTAAAGCCGTACACCAGCCGGTTGTAGTCGTCCTTTTCCGCCCGGCGCCTTGCCGTAAGACCTTTTTTCACCTGTTCCAAAAGGGCAATCTGGGCATCCACCAAGGCTTCACCCCCATGAAGACCAAGATTGTGAAAAAAGAAGAGTTTGGCCAGAAATTCAATGCGCAGGTCCCGCACATGATCGGTGGGGCTTTTCAACCAGTCCAGGAAACGCTGTTCACCCGGGGGCATGATGGAAAAAACCCGCTTTGACGGACGGGTGTCCTGGGTTTTTAGGGTCGAGCTTACCAATCCTTCCTTGTCCATTCGTTTGAGAAGCACATAGAGCTGACTCGTGCTGACGCGCCAGGCCGGCCCCAATCCTGTTTCCAGGAACTGCAGAATTTCATAGCCATGCCTGGGGCCTGACATCAATGAACCAAGCAGGGCATACTCCGTGGCAGGTTTGTCTTTCATCGTGGTCCCCTCAAAGCTTGTTGATGGTTTATTGAAAATATTTGAAAAACCACTGACCTGAGTTTAAAAACATTTGGATTTCTATTGCCGGGCCCGACAAGCTATTCCATTAAAGAATATTCTATTTCATTTTATTTTGTCAAGGAAGAACCATTGATATTCTGATTGATACGTTAAAAGCGCATTGACTTGACTGGAAATATTGGCAAAGGGTTTTACGTGTTGGGGCATTCGGCTTGCTGGTGATGAGCGAATCTTGGGAAGCAGCAAATTTATCGAAATTCCGCCGAAGGCGGGAGTGAAACTGGCCGACTCCACAAAATGTCCTAAGATCACAAGCGCCCGCGCTCTGGTTGGCTATATTGCCACTCGTGAGTTGTCGATCTCGGGAAGCGAGCTTGCCGTTGACTGAATGTGGACCGCTCCATCATCAGCCGGGCGCTGCAAATCGAGGGGAATGATGCGAGCCTGATTGCAGCCGTGGGCGCGATTCTGGAGTCGCTTGAACCCAAAACAAATCAACAATGAAACAACGTTTACGCATACAAGAGCGTGAGGCACAAGAGTAAAGACTCACCTCTTGCGCCTTGGCTCCTGTTTTCTTGCACCTGACGCCATGAATCTACTGCCCTTCTTCCAGGGCTTTGAGGATAGTTTCGGGTGTTGCCGGGAACTGGGTGATCCATACGCCTACAGCATCGTGAATGGCGGCGATGATGGCCGGAATTGGCACATTGGTTGAGCATTCACAAAAACCTTTCGCACCAAACGGTCCGTCTGGATGTGGCTTTTCAATGATCGCAAACTCACTTTCCGCTGGCACGTCTGCGGCAGTTGTCATGACATAGCTTTCAAAACCATCTGCGGCATAGTCTGTCGATGGCCAATATGGATGCGCATCTTCCGTCAGCGCCATACCCAATTCCATTGCCGCCCCGCCATTGATCTGCGCCTTACAATTCAGCGGGTTAATCGCCTTGCCCAGCTCGTAAGCATGGGTCTCTTTCACGACCTTTACCACGCCGGTATCGGTGTCAACCTCGACCTCGACAATACAAGTTGTATATGCGATGGCGACCAGATGGGGCATCGCCCCCGTTTCCGGATGGGGATGAGATCCGTATTGATGTGGAAAAAGGCACCCTTGAGCTTCAGGTATCGTCCGAGGAAATCCATAAACGTTTCAAGACCTGGAAGCGCCCCGCGCCCAAATTCAAGAGAGGGTATTTGGAGCTTTACTCCCGTCTGGCGTCTTCAGTGGCCGAAGGAGCGGTTATTAAGAGAGGTATACGGGTTGAGGCTAACACTCACAACGAGTAATTAATCCTGGGTAAACCCCTGGTTTTGTCGGGGGAACTGCATATTCGACATAAGCCGTAATTTTTTGAAAAAATAAAAAAAAGTTCAACAAACAGGCAAAAGTGAAAATTTATTCTCACCTTGCGGCTTGCTCAAATCAGGCCCCGCAAGGGCCTTGGCGCCCTCTTCTTGCGACGACATTCAAGGTTGGCATACCCCGTCCCACGCACCCCTCACAAAACCCCAAGAAAGCCAAATCTCGCAGCTTATTTAGGTAATAATATCAATAGGTTAGCTGGCCCAGCCCCTTGACAAGCGGTCTTTTGCACTGTATGGTGGGGCCATGGATATTATTAAAAACGCATCAGAAAGTATATTCGAGCGGCTTGCATGGCACACAGCCAAAAAGAGATCAAGCCGGGATCGCGGAGAAGGCTCGCCAATGAACAGGAAGTTTATGAAATATACGGGCTTGGTGATGCCGGATTATTCGATGAATTTTTCTGTTTCCTGCGCGAACTCGGTATCATGAAAGTTCTCGAACA
>FUWD012818020.1_pt1:0-7500 | contig 10742 bp, 8 predicted proteins | sample 1063281 | NCBI WGS metagenome assembly FUWD01 (sample SAMEA79048168, study PRJEB19326) | metagenome | biome: marine
GGGCATCATCCAATGCTCCGCTCATCAACGAAAGTGGCTTATCAGGCTGATCACCCCCATCATCATACCCCGAAATCCTATGCCCTTCGAGCGCCTTGAGCACATGACGAAGGTTCTCTGCATAGGGGCCGTAATGCCCTTTGGTGAATGACAGCCGTAGCGGTTCCCCGCTCACCTGCATGAAGTACATCAGTTTATGCACCTCGAGAAGCGAGATAAACGGATCCAGCAAACCATCCCTATAGCGCGCCATCAAACAAAGCAGCGCTGCTCGCCCGGCGGTCATCTTCGGAACATCCCGGGTATCGTTGTTGCAACGAACGGCATTCGGATCTTCGGCAGGCTCAAACACGAACACACGAATCCCCTCGACGTCATGAAACGCCTCCTCGATCAATTCAAGCGCCCTGAAGGCGGCGCGAGAGTTCAGAGACGCCGCTCCTGCGGCGCGCGAATTGCGACAGAGGCCTCGCATCGCTTTAAACTGCGGTGCGGGGCTTTTTTTATCCGGGCCACGAAACGTCGAGGACGAAGACCTCTGTGCGCTCTTCCGACCTCCCGGCAGTGAAGGCTTCGAGCCGCTCCTGCAGTTCTCTGGGCGAGCGGGGCTTTTTGCCTCCGTCCCGCGGCGGGGGTTGCTCCCGTCCGCCGGTCCAGAGTACGAGATAGATGGCCCGTCCGCCGGTCATGGCCGGGGCGGTATAGCGGGGGAGCTGGCTTGTGGGGGCAGTCCAGAGCTCCCGGTGCCAGTCGCCCTTGATCTCGACGGGGATGGCGATCCTGTTTTTGAAGGAGATGCGGATGGCGGCCCGTTTGTCGCCTGCGTGGTCGACCTCCGGTTCGCTCGCTATGCCCCGCGGCTGCAGGCGCTGTCGCAGTATTCCGAGGAGGGCGTCGCGGCAGCTCTGTTCGCACTTGTGGCGGTTGTTGTTCGCCGCTTCCGTCCAGAACTGCCGGTAGATGTCGCTGTTGCTTTGGCGGATGTCGGCGGCGACATGACCGAGCTGGTCGAGCACGATTGCCAGAAGGTCTTCGGGGTCGGCGGGCGCGCCGTTCTCGAGGACGGCGGCCACATCGGCGAGGGGCGGGATGGTGCGGACGCTTTCGCGTATGGCGGCGGTAGCCTTGTGCCTGCTCATCTGCAGGTGCGTTCGGAATTTCTGCAGCGCGGCGAGGGCGAGCAGGCGATCGATTTCGTGGAGGCTCTCCTCTGTTCCCCTGGCGGCAAGTTCGCTGATGAGGCTTTTGACCTGGTCGCCAAGCTCCATCGACTCTGTTATGGTACCACCGCCAAGCGGCCACTCCGGAGAAGCGAACGGGGCCTGCAGCTCGATGAGCTTCGAGAGTGTTTCGGGGCTGAGTTGAAGGTCGACCTGCAGTTCGCTGAAGCCCCGGCTGGTGAAGCTTGCTATGTGCCGCACGCGCTGCCAGGTTTCTCCGGCAAAATCCCACAGCGGTAGTTCATAGCGTTGGGGCTCAAGCAGCATGCCGGCAAGCAGGTAGTAGATTTTTTGGCCGGGTTCGAGGGATTTGAGGGCGAGCTTGCGGGCTATGATGGCCGGCAGATCGGTCGGGGCGTATTTCAGGGCCGATTTCAGAAACGTGCCGAGATGGGCGAGGTGCGGGGCCCTGCAGCGGGTCGGGAAGTTCTCGAGCAGGGTCGGGGCAGCGATGGCGGCTACTTTTTTCCAAAGAGGATCATTGCCGAGTTCATGGATGCCGTCGATATGCATCTTGCGGGCCTTGAGCTGTGCGCCGACGAGCCGGGTGAGGATCCCGGCGACAAGCCGGGGTTTCGAGGCTGCAAGGTGGGCGAACCAGCCGGGGGTTTCTCCGGCACCGTTGACAAGGCGGAAGCAGATCATGCTTTCGAGAGTCTCGTCCGGGAGGAGATCGACGGCCTTCGGCTCTTCATCCCAGAGCAACTGCATGCCGAGCAGGCAGGCTTCGCCAATGCTGAAGGTCTCCTGCCGGGCCGAGTGCTTGATGATCTCGGCGGGCGTCGGCAGGTCGTTTCTTGTGATACAGGATTTCATGCCGCTTTCGGCAGCCCGGACTACCTCCTCGTCGTTGGTGCAATAGCTCCTGAACCGTTCCTCCGGTGAACTGCCGGCAATGTCGCTGAAGCGTCCGTTCCAGATCGATGCCAGTGTGGCCAAAAGCCCCATCGGCGCCGTACCGTTTGCTATCTCGTCGAGCTTTGCGGCAAGCTGTGAAGAGCGTTCCCGCTTGATCTTTTCCGGGTCGCGCAGCTCTCTTTCGGGTGATGATGCCGCAAGGATCCGGGCGCCGGGAATCGGGCAGCTGAGGAAGGCTCTCAGCCACTCCTGTTTCACCGGGTCCGTGCCTCGCCATTCGAAGAGCATCTCAAGCGTGAGTCCTTCCTGTCCCTTCCGGAAGAGTGAGCGGACGGCTGACTGAAGGTGTTCTCGTGCGAGGATGTCGTTTTGTTCCCGGCTGATCTGCAGGAAGTGCCAGAGCCCGAGGGTTCGGGGTTCGGCTGCTGCGCGAAGGATCTGCCCGCAGGCGTGGAGGGCATAGGCCGGCGAGGGTTCTTTCCTGCTTCGCTCAAAGCAGAGCTGCAGGAGCGCGAAGTACCGCTGCGGGCGCTTCTCGAGCCATCCGGCAACGCTCTGGTGGAACTCCGGGTTGTGGGGCCGCTGGCCGAACTCGTCGGTTCCGAGGCGGAGCCAGCTGAAAAGGATGTCGTCGGAAACATCGTCTCCATGGGTTTCGAGGGCACGGGTGACGAGCGTTGCCTGCATGTCATGGGTTTCCCATTCCGTTTTGTCGAGGGCTTGCAGCCGGGGGTTCCGGCTGAGCTCGTCGAGCACCCGGGGGAGATCCCCCTCCGGTACCTTCCTCGGGAACTCGTAGCGCCAGAAGAAGCGGTACATCCCGCTGATCCGCTCGTCGCTCCGGTGGAAGTGCCGCAGCGCTTCGAGGGTGCCCAGCTTCTCCGGGAAGAGACGGTGGAGCAGTATTCCCGCAAGTTCGTTGAAAGGGTCGGTGATGGTTCCTTCCGTGAAATCGGTGAGGATTTCAATGGCATCTTCAGTCGCTGCGCCGCAGTCCATCCAGGCCTCAAGTGCAAGTTTGCGTACCCGTTCCCATCGGGAGCCATCGGCGACAAGGCTTTTGAGCGCATCGCCGAGTCCGCTGCGGGCTATTGAGGTGCGGAGCGCTTTGAGGAGGAATATGGTATAGGTCTGTGTGGCGTCATCCCGCCCGGGATCCTCCAGGCCGTCCAGGTAAGTGTCGCGCAGGTCGGGATCAAACAGGGACCAGAGTGTTTCGATGTTTCCCGGTTCCCGGAGAATGGTCGGGTTGTCCCGGAATGCCGCATGGATTTCCTGCAGGAGCAGTTTTTTGTCATCCGTTCCCATAGCCCGGGGGTCGCCGTAGAGCGCAACAGAGAGTGGATCGCTCCGGATCATGGAGGTCCGGGCTGTATGCGTTTCAGTCGCCAGCCATCCATACAGGCCCCTGAGGCCGTCGACGGCCTTGCCGTCCCGGCCGCACATAAGGTTGAACACCCGCTTCAGCGGCAGCCCGTGTCTGTCTATCTCTTTTCCGATCCAGCGGGCGCCAAGGTATTCGGCAACGCTGCGGTGCGTCGGTTCGAGGCGCTCCTCCCGGCCTGCGGCGGGTACGAACAGCCTGCTTCCCAGTGCGGCTTCGGCTGACGGCATGTCTTTTGGCTGGAGTTTCCCGATGGTCGGAAAATGCTCGTTTTCGACTGACGGGTCAAGAGCGACGCCCTGCTTGCCGGCGAAGAGGAGCGTGGCCAGGATCTGGCCGGCGGCCCGAAGCAGTTGTTCTGTTTCATGCCGGTGCTGCCGGTGCCGGTCGCGATGGCTTTTGTTTCCTTCCTGGGCAAGCTTCCCGCAGGCGAACTCGTAGGTCTCTTTCCGGTTCGCCGGCCAGGATTTTCCATCCAGGGCCTCGGCGATGAGCTGCAGGGTCTGCGGGTTCCGGAGCAGGGCTTCGATGCCGTAGGTTTTGGCTTTTTCGATGAGTGCCTTGCCGTCGCTTCTGTTGAAGTTGTCGCCGAGGATCTGAAGGATGTTCTCTTCATTCAACGGCTCAAGCACGTAGAGGGGGAGCCGGGCGTCGGGAGATGCGCTGATGATCGCTTCTTTGTCTGATTGTCCGTACCAGTCTGTTGCCCGGCATGAGATCCTGAAATTCGGAGAGCCGAGTTGCCGGAGTTTCCGGTGAATCTGGTAGAGTATGGCCTGTTGATTGGTGCCGGTACTGCGGTTTTCATCCAGCCCGTCAAGGAAGAGCGTTCGGTTTTTCCACCCGCTCTCGGGGTCGGCGGAGATGAACCGGGCGATCGGAATGAGGATGCCCTCAGTTGCATCCGCTTCCATTCTGAACGCACTGCTTTTGCCTGCGCCGGGCTCTCCGAGGAGTACCCATGCAGGGATGGATCGCAATGCGTCAAGGTTGACCGGCTCCGCGTTTGGCTGCCCTTCAGGATCCGGAGCAATCGGTATTGCCGTGCGTTGGACAAGCATGGCTCAGTTCAGCAGGGTTTCGACGGGCTGCAGAAGGAAGTCCGCAAGAGCGATGCCTCCGTTTCCGATGACGACCGGCCTGGCGTTCCGGAAGGTTTCTGCGAATGCCTGCAGGCCTTTGGGGGTCCTGTAGTTTTCACCGCTTTTGACCTCTATGGCCAGGAGCGTGTCGGCGTGGCTCACGACGAAGTCGACTTCATGGGGCCCGTTGCGCCAGTAGAAGAGGCTGGTACCTTCGGGTTTGTTGTTGATGAGGTGGCTGCCGACGGCGCTTTCGACCAGCCGTCCCCAGTAGGAGCGGTCTTTCCTTGCCTGTTCGAAGGTATAGGTCGCCTGGGCTGAAATGAGCGCCGTGTTGTGGACGTTGAGTTTCGGCGCGGAGGCGCGTTTGCGGTGCTCCTGGCCCGCGTATTTCTGCAGGCCGGTCAACAGGCCGGCTTCCGAGAGCAGGTGCAGGTAGTGCGACAGGGTGACGGTATTGCCGGCGTCCTGGAGTTCTCCCTGCAGTTTCGTCAGGGAGATGATCTGGGCGGAGTATGCTCCGCATCCGAGCTCAAAGAGGTTTTTCAGGAGCGCCGGCTTGTCGACCCGCCGCATTTGGAGGATGTCGTTGTTGATGGTCGGCATGATCAGCGAGTCGTGGATATACTGCCGCCAGCGTGCTTCATTCGAGAGCAGTCTCGTCGATCCGGGATAGCCGCCGAAATAAATGTATTCATCAAGGGATAGATCGAAGGCTTCCTGCATTTCAGCGTACTGCCAGTGCGACAGGCGGATGGTTTCGTACCTGCCCGCAAGACTTTCGGAAAGCCCTTTCAGCATGAGCCAGGGCGAGGAACCGAGCAGGACGACATGCATCGGGAGGCCGTTTGCGCGGTCTTCATCCCAGAGGCCCTTGACGATCTCGGACCAGCGGGGGATTTTCTGGATTTCATCGATGGCAAGGACGTGGTGGCGTCCCGGTGGCAAGTCCAGGGTTGCGCTTCTGGCCTTTGACCATTGTTCCACGAGCCATTTGCCTGTCGGCCTGGCTCCGGGTTCCTGGCCGGTTGCCGGGCTGCTTCCCCTGAGCGGGTCGGCAGGGCGGGTCAGCGGCTGGTCGGTCGCGATGAAGGTAGAGTGGTGCCCCTCGAGGGCTTTTCTCACAAGGGTGGTCTTGCCGACCTGGCGCGGTCCGGCAACGACGATCATGAACGCCGGGGGCTCCTCGAGCCGTGCCCGGAGCGTTGCCAGATGCGGGCGCTGGTATGGTGTGCTTGCCATTGTATGATTATGAGTTAATTTACTCACTATTATACAATAAATGTTTTCCTGTCGCAAGCACCCGGCCGGTAGCACCTCCAAACGAAACCATGATCGCGTTCATCAAGGAAAGCATCGAGAATCAGGTCGCCATCTTAAGATGAGCCTCGGAGACCTCTTTCCCAAGAGTTTTCGGGAAGAGCATGCGACTCGCAACCTCAACACAGGCACCCTCCTCCTTCAATCAAACGCAGCCATCAACCCCCGGTCTCCACACGGTGGCGAAACCTGACCAAACCCCCGCCAGGCAAGGGCTTCGATTTTCACCGAACCGGCACGTCAGCCCCTCCACGAACAGCGGGGAAACCCTCCGCCGCACTCCTCTCTTCCACTCCATGTGCTGCGCGATGGTCTATGCGCGCCTCTTTGCCGAACCTGCAGATGAGTTTCCTGTGCTACCCACAGCTTCCCCCCTCTATGAAAAACCGGCGACGTCCAACGTAACCCACGCCACCCCAGGCTGCTTCTCCACCACTATTTCCGAGCCCTCCAGCCGGTAGGTCAGGTAGCAGTAGTGCCTGGGGGCGGAGAGTACGTCGGGATTGAAGATCGCCACATTTTCCCCTGCGGGTCTGCGGACAGATTGCCTCAGTAGGCCGGGATGGCCCTCCCGGTGGATCCTTGCCCCTACCGACCGGCAAAAGGCGTAGTCCGACGGATGCAGGAGAGCGGGATAGGTAACGGCTGCTTTTCGGAAATCCAGCAGCGCCGCGCTGCATGCCACCGAGTACACCCTGCGCTCAGCGATTACCGCCATCCGTTCGAAACCGGCATCACCGAGCAAGCCCCGATACCAGTGGCAGGCCGACTCATAAACCGTCGTCTCGACCGACTCCGAACCGTACCATACGCCGTAGGCACCATCAGAAAACCGGCTGGCCTGCCAACGCCGGAACGGCCACATGATGGCGCTGAACCATTCGGCATCCTCGAAGGGGCGGTCGATAACGGGCGCAGGCGAGCGGTAGGGCGGCGGCTTGGTGTCACCTTCCACCCGTTGCGCCAGCACCCACTCTGCAGGATCGTCGGTAAGATCATCGAACAGGTCCTGCGGGTGCACGAGGGAAACGACGTTTCGGGCGACGTCCCCGTGGAAGTCGGCGAGCGCGAGCCGGGCAAAGAGGGAGTTCATGGCTCTGCCCGGCTCAAAGGCCCCGTGCGCGGTCCAGATGCCCGCGCACCATCAGGAGGCCCGCAAACCCCCACTCCTTAATGACATCAACCGGAGTCAAATTGTCGAACGCCTTATTGCGGGTGGTCATCCAGCGGTATGCCAACTCCCTGTTCTGCGGAAAAAGAAGCCGCAGGTTCTTGTGGATACCCAACAGGTGGCCCACGCGCTCGTACTGGTCACGGCCGGTGCCGATCGGCTTGCCGCTGCGGTAGTTTGACAGCGCGGCCCTGTTGCTGGCGGCGATGCCCAGCAGCGCCGCCTGATCCTCGGTACTCAGCTTCCAATGCCCGAGCAGGACCATGACCATTTTGGCCAGGGCGCCACGGTCTTCCGACGCCCTCACTTCACGCTCTGCTACGGCTCCCATGGCTCATCTCCTTGTTCTGGGTTGGGGTTCTCTTAGACTTGAGTATAGCGAGCCGTTTTCAAACAAACAAATATTGTTTTTACCACAACAGATACTCCGCTCCACTCAACGGTCATATTGACGCGTTGCCAAAA
>FUWD013193655.1_pt1 | contig 10739 bp, 7 predicted proteins | sample 1063281 | NCBI WGS metagenome assembly FUWD01 (sample SAMEA79048168, study PRJEB19326) | metagenome | biome: marine
TTTTCAGCAAAAAAATATTAAAAATTATAATTATTCCAGTTATAGCATTTTTAGTATTCTTAAATAGTTTTATGGTATGGCAATTTAATAATGGCATGGGGCATTACGACAGCATGACAAAAGAAGCATATTGGAAGTGTTTTTTGAAAGTTGACAGAAGTGGAAAGATTTGGAAATATATCAAGCACCCTGATTATAAAAAGGCAAAACAGGGATATTATGTTTTAGATAAAAAGTAGTTGCAACTATTATGAATATCAAATAATCAGGATATTAGCTATTTTCATGAATCAGATAAATTCTTTTTTACCATCCATTTTAATACTTAAAGGGTCTTTAAAACGAACATGGTTAAAGTATTTACCTTTTTTACTTCATCTTGCTTACCTAATTTATCATATTTAATATAACTTTTAAGCAGCTCTGGTTGAACTGTGAAATAACCCACATTCATGCTAGTTACATTATGGAAAAAATGAGAGCCTGATGATGCATCAAGAGGGAATTCATCAAAACTTGACTCTACAATAACTTTTGCATTTGAAATCATGTGCCATTTAACCGGAATTCCAATCCACTTATCCCGGGTTCCCCATCTTCCCGGGCCTATTAATACATATTTTCTTTTTTGCTCAATCATATCATCGTTCATCTCCTCAATCTCTTTTGCCATCTCTTCAGTTTTCGATTTATCAAATCTGTCAACATCAGCATAAATAATATCTGTAATATTATCAACAAGCCCATTACCCATTCCTTTTTCAGAATATAAAACAATGGATTCTTTATCTACGGAAGGCAGATCAATATTACAGTCAATTCCCGATTGGATTAGCGGCTTTATCTGAAGGATATAGAACGAGGCTTTCCCATCTTTGTCTTTTGTCAGGTCTACGGCATATTCTATTTCAATGGCAGTACCCATAGCATCTTTGCCAAGTTTAAGAACCAAGTCGATTGTTTTGGCAAGAGAAATATAATTGTATTTCAATATATTAGCGAAATTAACAATACGTGGCCCTTGCTTAGATATACCAGGATAAACAGTATTATTATCTGGATTATAAACAGATGCCAGATGCTTAAGAGTGCCTTGCTTTTCAGCGGTGCTAATCTCATTTTCCGATAATCCGGCAAGTTCACCATCCAGAAGGTTTAGATTTTCTTTATTTAGGTCAACAGCATAAAATTTAACTTGTGAGTTTTTGAATTGATCTTTTGTTGAGTTAATTTCTGTACTCGGATATTTTGGTGAAAATCTGTATGCCTTATTGCCTTCAACAACATATTTGCCAAGACCGGCAGCTGCAATTGCAAAACCTTCTTCGGGCTTCATATGTGAAAATGGGTAGAAGTTGTATGATTGTGCAACACCGCTTAGATGTGGATAGTATAAGTCATCAAATTTATTTCCTACTACCTCCTGTATTATCACAGCCATCTTTTCTTCTTCGATTTTAAAATCGATTGCTTTTACATAACCTTTTGCAGTATTTGAAAAAACAGATGCCATAACCAGCTTAATTGCCTCTTCAGCCTGTTTAATACGAATGTCTATATCGGGATGGTTATTTGGTAACAGATAGGTCTCAAATATTCCGGCAAATGGTTGGGTTAACGAGTCCTCAAACATACCCGATGATCTAACAGCAATTGGCTTTTTAATAATTCCAAGTAAGTTGGTTAATTTTTTTTGCAGACTTGAAGATAACTTTCCATTAATAAATTGTTTTTTTATTTCGTCATAATCATTGTTAATAAGGAGTGCCGGTGCGATATAATTATTTTTTAGGAATGATTCAAATTCATGAGTTCCAATTACAAAAGTTTTTGGTGTTCGAATTTTAACATCAGGGATATATTTTGAAAAATTGAAATTATGAATTAAAGCATCAATAAAAGCAAGACCTCTACCTTTACCACCAAGAGAACCTCCTGCCAATGTATAAACATTTTCTTCTGTAATTTCCGTATTGGCTACAAAAGGGATTACATTTCCGGTATCACGCTCATTCCTATACTCTTTTAACATTTGAAGCAGGTCTTTGCGTAACTCAACTGCATTTTCGAAGTCATTAACTTTCTTTAAATTGATAATACGTGCAGCTCTAATTTCCCCTCGAGCCATAAGCCACATTGAGAAATGATCTCTACTTGCATGAAACAATAATGACTCGTTAGGAATCTTTTTAAGGAAGCTCTCAAACTCCTTCATGTTAGAGGCTATAGCAATAGTATTGCCCGATTCATCTTTAAACTCAAAATCACCAAACCCAAGATAATTTGTTATGAAATGTTCAAAATCGTGATAAAGTGTATCTGAATATTTATGAATAAATAACGAGTGATATTCACTTGCAACTGAAGCATATGAGCTGTCAGATGATTGCAGGATAGTAGGTATGTTTTTGAGTTTTTTGTGTGTATATTCAAGAAGTTTTATGCCTGCATTGTCATCAAATTTACCGTTTCTTTCAAATTTAATATCGGTTATCAAACAATTCATATATTCCCGATATTTATTAATAATTTCAGTAGCTTCTTCAAAATTTGTAGCGAGTAGTATTTTTGGACGGGCGCGCATCCTTAATACTTTGTACAGCTCATCAGTGCTTACATCATCTATTATTCTTTTAGTTTGTTCGGTAACAACTTTGTACAAAAATGATAAGTATCGCGAATAAAAAATAGGGGAGTCTTCTACTAAAAGTATTACTCGTACTTTACCGAGTTGAGTATCATTTTCAGCGTTAATTTTATCTTCCAGCAGTTTAATCATTGAGAAGAATATGTTTGCATCGCCATTCCAGGTAAATAGTTTGTCGATATAGGTAATATTCTCTAACTTTGAAGTAAAATAACTTGTGTCAGCACTGTTGTTAAGTAAAAGAAAAATAGGTATATAAGGATATGTTTTTTTTATTTGTTCACTAACAATTAGTGGCGTGGTTTTATCAACTCCTGCCATGTAAATAATTAACTCAAAGTTCTTGTATTTAAGTAATTCCAATGCTTGCTTTAGTGTGGAAGCACCTGTAATTCTTGGAAAAGATGTTAGATTGAGTTGTCCGTATTGCCCTAACATATGTTCCGAAAATCTTCCTTCGCTTTCAATTGCATACGCATCATACAAACTTGAAATAAGTAATATCTCTTTTACTTTAAAGGGCATTAAGTCGTGGTAAATATCACGATTGTAAGTGTATTTGTTTAGAAATTGTTGAAGAAACCTACTGCTTAGTGGTCCATTTATATTATTATTTGATTCCATATTAACAGAATCTGGAGATCTGGCTTTTTCCTCAAATTCATTTAAATATTGTGTTATAATTTTTACAATATTTTTTATGAAGTAGTTAGTTTCATTTATTACTAGCTTATTCTGCTCATCAATTTTACGTTTAGAGCAGATTTGTACTTTTCCTTTATTACCTGATTTGGTTTGAAAATTGCTTTCCCTGTACAGGAAATTATCATTATATTCTCTTGAGAGATAATCAACATTATTAAAAACAAGGCGTAATGAAATAGGTTCTAAAAAAGTGTTATAAACAGGAACAGCATCCACAATTTCTAACAGCGTATCATTTATGCTTTTGTTTTGTTTAACAATACGGCTTATGTTACTTATAATATCAAGCAAATTCAAGTATTTGTATGACTGACTTTCCTTCATGTGGATGAATTTTATAAGCAAATATACATAGACTAAATGAGACTATTATTCAGATTAGAATAAAAGGAGACTTTAGCTAAAAAGCCGGCAAAACTCTCGATTACATTTTGTATTTTCGCTTTCTTTATTAAATGATTCATTTAAGATTGTATGATTAATGTTTCACTTATTGATGAACACCCTATAATTTGCGATGCATTTACAGCATTACTCTCTGATGTAGTCGATATTAATATTGTTAGTTTTCACAATTCTTTTTCAGAATTTAGCCTTAAGGTTCCTGAAGTTAAACCAAATATTGTTATCATGGTTTTTTATAAGCATGATGATGAAAATGTTGAGAATGTCCGTAAACTTGTTTATCAATATCCCGAAATTAAAGTCCTTGAGATGTCGATGTATCATGATGAGAAGCAAGTGCTTAAAATGATTAAAGCCGGTGCAAAAGGTCATCTTGGGTCTGATACTAACAGATCTGAAATTATAGAAGCTATTTACACATTAAGGAATGGGTATGAATTTTATGCAAAGACCATAACAAACATATTATTAAGTAGTTATATTAGCGATAAGGATATTAATAAAAACGAAAAAGAAAATAGACAAAAAGATCTTTCAGTACGTGAGATGGAAATTTTTAAACTTTTTGCAGAGGGGATTTCTAATAGAAGCATTGCTGACAAACTTTTTATAAGTGTACGTACTGTGGAGACCCACAAGAATAATATTATGAAAAAATTGGTCTTAAAACTACTGTTGATCTTGTTAAGTTCGCAATAAAAATAATATTATTCAGCTTGATTAAATCAGTGAAACTATGATTTTGCAAAACAAAATCATATAGCCAAACTGATCTCAAGGGTCTTATTCCTCGCTCCTTGGGGCGAATTAGAAAATATTTTCCTATTGATGTCCCGCCCGCTTGCGGCGAGGAGTTTCATTTATAAACTTTCAAACTTCTACTGGCAATAATTATCGAAATGTAGGAGTTGATCTCATCTACTTAAGTGCTTTCCATATAAGATCCTTCAACTTCATTATACCCATGTTTGCAACCGATGAAATAAAAATTGTTTCCACATTTTCAGGAAGGGTAGGCTCGATCTCTTCTTTAAGTTCTTCATCAAGCATGTCGGATTTGCTTATAGCTAAAATCCTTTTTTTGTCTAATAATTCAGGATTAAATTTACCCAACTCATTCAATAGAACATTGTATTCATGGTTTATGTCATTGCTATCAGCAGGAACAAGAAATAGTAAAATTGAGTTTCTTTCAATATGACGCAAAAATCTTAGCCCAAGTCCTTTTCCTTCATGAGCACCTTCAATTATGCCAGGAATGTCGGCCATAACAAATGATTGTTGGTCACGGTATGCAACAATACCTAAATTTGGACGTAATGTTGTAAACGGATAATCAGCAATTTCAGGTTTTGCTGCGGAAACTACAGAAAGAAGTGTTGACTTTCCGGCATTTGGAAATCCTACAAGCCCAACATCAGCGAGTATCTTTAATTCAAAAATTACTGACTGCTCTATTCCTGCTTCACCTGGTTGAGCATATTGCGGGGTTTGATTTGTTGGCGTTTTAAAATGATCGTTACCTAATCCTCCGCGTCCGCCTTTAAGCAATACTATTTGTTGACCTTCTTCAGTAACTTCAGCTATAACTTCATCTGTTTCAACATCTTTAGCAATTGTACCAAGCGGAACTTCAATAATTATATTTTACCATCAGCACCGGTACTTGTTTGTTTTCCTCCACCTTCACCATGCCCTGCTCTTAGATGACGAGTATAACGTAGATGTAGAAGAGTCCATAATTGTGCGTTTCCACGAAGAATAATATCACCACCTTTTCCGCCATCTCCACCATCAGGTCCTCCTTTGGCAATAAATTTTTCGCGACGAAAATGTACAGATCCATTACCGCCGTTACCTGATCGGCAATATAATTTTACATAATCAACAAAGTTGGATGTTGCCATAATAAGATGGGGTTTTGATAACCAAAACTTTTCTGCAAAAGTGTTAATTATTTTAATAACAGGAACAAAAAGTTGAATCAATGTTATATTATTTGAAATCACAAAATTATAAATCTGTATTTTTAACAACCTATTTGGGGTTTTGGGAAATAGGGAATATGTCGAATAAATGGGATATGGGAAATAAGAGAATTTGAGAAATAGTAGTGTGTGGCGGTTAGTTATACTTGGGGAATGTCGATACACTTATTTCCATTATCCTTTATATCCCAATTTCCTATAACCCATTATTTCCCTTTTCCTATCATACAGCACTTTCATTTCAAATATCAATACGTATTTTAAAAATATTACATCTAAAAATGCGTATTTTTGCATAAATTAATTTGAAAAATGCATAATAAATTTAAACAGGAAAACAACAGGAAAATCCGTTTGGGTATTACCCATGGAGATTTTAACGGAATAAGTTATGAAGTTATAATTAAGTCATTATCTGACAATAGGATATTGGATTTCTTTACTCCTGTAATTTATGGCTTGTCCAGGGTAATGTCGTATAACAGAAAAAACATGAATCTTCTGGATTTTAATTATAATACAATCAGAGATTCAGGTTCAATACGAAATAATAAGGTAAATCTTATTAGTCTAACTGATGAAGAGGTTAGGATTGAGTATGGCAAATCTAGCCTTGAAGCAGGAAAATTCGCTCATTTGGCTCTGGATAGAGCCGTTAAAGACTTAAAAGACAGCAAGATAAATGTTGTTGTTACGGCTCCTATAAGTAAGGAGAATATCCAATCGGAGGATTTTAATTTTCCAGGTCATACAGAGTATTTTGCAAATCAGTTTGAAGCGAAAGATTATTTGATGCTCATGGTATCTGATAACCTTAAGATTGGAACTGTTACAGGTCATATTCCTATAGCCGAAGTAGCTTCTGCCTTATCAGAAGAACTTATTCTTAGTAAGATTAGGATACTTGAGAATTCATTAAAAGTTGATTTTGGTATTGATAAGCCAAGGATTGCCATATTAGGTTTGAATCCGCATGCTGGTGAAAATGGAACTATTGGTACAGAAGATAAAGCCTTAATAACTCCGGCAATAATTAACATGAAGAAAAATGGTTCTCTGGTTTTTGGACCTTTTGCCGCAGACGGTTTTTTCGTAAGCGAATATGTTAAATACGATGCTATATTGGCCATGTACCACGATCAGGGTTTAATACCATTTAAAGCACTTGCGTTTGAAAGTGGTGTAAATTATACTGCCGGACTTCCATATGTTCGTACTTCACCAGCTCATGGTACAGCTTACGACAAGGCAGGTAAAAATGTTGCATCTCCCGAATCGTTTAGAAGTGCAATGTATTTAGCAAATGATATATACCGAAACAGACTTAAGCATGCAGAATTGAATAGTAACCCTCTGGGTTATAATCTTCTTAAAGATGTGAAGAATAATGGAAATAATCAAGAAGATAACCAAAGCTAAGCTTAATATATTGAAACGGAGTTCTTATATTTTTGATCATTCAAAATATCGTAAATAGAATTCATGCTCTACCATAGAACTAGCCCATATGAAGTATAATGCTTATAACGGAATTGAAATTGCTGAAATTATTCTGGCAAAGCTGATTTCATCAAGCCCTGAATCTATTAGAATAACTGATATTCTTATCGACAGTAGGAGACTCATATCTGCTAAATTTACTCTGTTTTTTGCTCTAACAAGTAAAAAGAATGATGGGCATAATTATATAAAAGAATTACATAAGCAGGGGATAAGAAACTTTGTTGTGAGTAGCCTTAATGCTGAAATTGAGAAACTACCAAATAGCTCATTTTTTGTCGTAAGTAATACTCTAGATGCACTTCAGTTATTAGCTGCTAATCATAGAAAGAAATTTGACATACCGGTTATAGGAATTACAGGAAGTAATGGTAAAACTGTTATTAAAGAATGGTTGTACTACTTGATGAATGAGGATAAAACTATTGTGAGAAGTCCAAAAAGTTATAATTCTCAAATTGGTGTCCCACTTTCCGTATGGCAAATGGATCAAAAGGATGAATTAGCAATTTTTGAAGCGGGAATTTCTGAGCCTGAAGAAATGCAGAAGCTCCAGTCGATAATAGTACCTAATATTGGAATTTTTACCAATATTGGTCAGGCACATGATGAAAATTTCATTAATTCTGATCAAAAAACCGGAGAGAAACTAAATCTATTTAAAAAGGTTAAAACACTTATCTATAACAATGATCACAAAGAAATTCATGGAGCTATTATACGTTCGGGGATACTTGAAAATATTGTTACTTTTTGTTGGGGAAAAGATAATACTTGTGATTTAGAAATTATCGATATACTTTCTAAGGATAGTAGTTCAACTATCATAGCTAATTACGATAGTTTAAAGTTGGAAATCATTATTCCATTTATTGATAATGCATCAATAGAGAATGCCATACATTGCTGGGCAACAATGCTTTATCTCGGATATAATAATAATGTCATAAAATCAAGAATGCTTGGATTGCATTCGGTGGCTATGAGACTGGAGTTAAAAGAGGGGGTCAATAATTGTACTATTATTGATGATGCTTATAATTCTGATTATAATTCGTTTGCAATAGCTCTTGATTTTATGAGCCAGCAAAATCAACATCGCGAAAAGGTTGTTATTCTTTCAGATATTATGCAAAGTGGACAAAGCAACATTGATCTTTACACCGACGTTGCCAATCTGGTTAAAAATAAACATATTAATAAACTTATTGGAATTGGACCTTCTATAAGTAGTCAGGCAGATAAATTTGATATTGAGTCCTGCTTTTTTAATACAACTGATGAATTCATTAAAAACTATTCATTTGCAACGTTTGTAAATCAAACAATACTATTAAAAGGTGCTCGCATATTTGAGTTTGAGAGACTTAGTCAAATATTGCAGCAAAAATCACACGAAACAGTTCTTGAAATTAACTTAAACTTCTTAATAAATAATCTTAATCACCTTAGGTTAAAGCTTAAACCTTCTACCAAAATAATGGCTATGGTTAAAGCCTTTTCGTATGGTAGTGGCAGTTTTGAAATAGCAAATGTACTTCAGTATCATAATGTTGATTATCTTGCAGTTGCGTATGCAGATGAAGGTGTAGAACTTAGGAGAGCCGGTATAAATCTTCCAATTATGGTTATGAGTCCTGAAGAGCAAGCGTTTGATGCAATGATACGGCATCAGCTTGAACCTGAGATTTTTAGCTTTAGAGCTTTGGGCTTGCTTGAGGAAGCCATAACAAGGAATTCACTTCCGCAGAATAAACCTGTTAAAATTCATATTAAGATTGACACGGGGATGCATCGTTTGGGGTTTATGCCAATAGAAGTACCTGAGCTAATAAACAGACTTGGTGCTAATGCACTCATCTATGTTCAATCAGTATTTTCACATTTAATAGCAAGTGATAATCCTGTTTTTGATGATACTACAAGGGAGCAAATTGAAACGCTAAATGGGATTAAAAAACTGTTTAATCATGAATCAAATCATGAAGTATTGTTTCATATAGCTAATTCTGCTGCCATTGTTCGTTTCCCTGAGAGTCACATGGATATGGTTAGAATAGGAATTGGTTTATATGGAATATCAAACCATATGGATGGGATGGAAAGTGTGTTAACTCTGAGGTCAATAATAGGGCAGATAAAGCTTGTGAAAAAAGGGGAAAGTGTAGGTTATAACAAGAGTTGGGTAGCTACTGCGGATACAAAGATTGGTATTGTATCAATAGGTTATGCTGATGGTATGCTGCGATCATTGGGTAATGGAAATGCAACTTTGTTTGTAGCTGGGAAACATGCTCCAATTATTGGTGATATTTGTATGGATATGTGCATGGTTGATTTAACAGGAATTGAAGCCAAAGAAAATGATGATGTAATTATTTTTAACTCTGATCATTCGGTAACAAGTTTGGCTGAAGCCGGATCCACTATTCCTTATGAAGTATTAAGCCGAATATCCCGCAGGGTTAAGCGTGTTTATTTTCACGAGTGATTATGTTATTAATGGATGCAATAACTCAAATCCATTAACATATTTAGAGCTTTTAGTTAACCGAAAAGGTAAGTTGTTTGTAACAAATGCTGCGTCTTTACCATCATCTTTTTGATCGTATTTTAGCTCAACAATTATATCGTCAATGGTATGCTTTTCAATAAAATTATTATTGCTCCAACCAATACCATAATAAGTAAGCTCGTCATCAATGGTTATTCTGAACTTTTTGTTGAAACTTTCAAAGTATTGCCTGTGATAACGATTTAATAAGGCAGGTCTTAGCATTAACATTACATTACTCGCCCAATCGGGGAGATCTGACGAGCGTATTATATCCTGAATGTATTCGCCTGAAAAATTATTGTTAAGTGAAAAGGGTGCTAATGGAAATGATAACTTGTTTCCTACCATACCTTCTCGCATCTTAAATTCAAGCACAGGTTTTGCTATATTCCCCATTAAATCTCCATACCATCGTATGCGTGCTTTCTTTCGGCTTCCTTTACCTGATACATTATCAGTAAAGAAATCCATATCGTTAGTATCAAGATAAATATTATTTATATAACGCGGATGATGAAGAGGCAGAAAGGCAGCCTTGTTATTTCTAATTTGTTGTACTACCTCAGGAAAATGCATATCATGCACCATAAATTTCCTCTCAAATCGACTCTTTTCAAAATTAAAAGGAGGAAAATACATGGGTGCTGTGTAAGTTTGTTAGAATAAATTAAAACGACTTACTTTCAACAAACGAAACACGGGCATCACTACCAAGTTTTGTTACGCTTTTCGTGAAAAGATTGCAGTTTCTCAGGTTTAGGTGAGTCAACCATAAATGAAGCTTCGATAATCTGATTATTTTCATCATATCGCTTTAAATGAAATTTGCCGAACTCTTGCTTTACAATTTTAATAACCTGTTCTAATTCTATTTCACCAGCTTTTGCCGAAATATTAAGGTATAAATTTTGACTGGTACTTCTTCCTGATATAAAAT
>FUWD013232500.1_pt1 | contig 10736 bp, 17 predicted proteins | sample 1063281 | NCBI WGS metagenome assembly FUWD01 (sample SAMEA79048168, study PRJEB19326) | metagenome | biome: marine
TTTTTCTAACGAATTTTTTAAGTGAACTCCTAAACCAAAATTTTCTCTTGGTGTAACGTCCATAATTCCACCGTTTGCTCTTAGTGTCTGTTCATTAAAGATCTAGATATTGCCATAATTTAAATATATTTATATTGTTAAGCAGGCAACGAAATCCTGTAATAAGGTACTTTATTTGATTTTTTTGGTGTCGTCACAGATTTAAGAGGACGACTACCTTGCCAAAGATCGTCAAAAAAACGACCGGTATAAGAGTGCTCTCCAACATGAGTAATATAGTCATTTATATAACCATATACTTTACCACCAATATCTCTCCATCTCTGACAAAATCCAAAGTCTTCACCGTAATAACGTTTAGTTTTAGTGTCATGAAGAGTGTCAAATAGGTTAAACATATTTGGTTTTTTCTCTTCTTTACCGTTGATAATAGTAGCTTGAAATATCTCTAGTTCAGGGTACTCTTTCATCATTTTTTCTAACACTTCTCTTTTAACTAAGAAACATCCTGTAGGAGCATGGGTTAGTTCGATTACCCCCATTGGTGCTTTCCACATTATTTGGATTATCTAGTTTAACAGGAAAGGTATAACCGCTACGTAAATAATCATCTTGGTTCTGTATACCATCTTCTTTTTCGTTTAACCTTCTCCATGATTTGTCCCAACTAAACATTTTCATAGGATAAGGACACCCTATAATATCTTTGTCGGCTTCTAGCATTTTAAATATGGTCTTGGCTTGAAAGTCTATATCTGAATCTATAAACAATAAATGAGTGTATTTATCTTCATGGTTTAACATCTCACCTACACATAGGTTTCTGCCTTGAGTAACTAAAGATGATTTTAATAAAGTAAAGCTGACTTGTATTTTTTTCTGCCAACATTCTTGTTGAAATTTTAAAACACCTGGGCAATAATGCATAGAGACATCACTATGACAAGGTGTACATAACATTATTTTATGAGGAGACTGACCTCCAATATTTATTTCAGTGTAGTTTTGTGCAGAGTCTACTTTGTTTTTTTTAATTGTTTGATAGGTATCATTATTAGGGGTAACTGTTTTATCATCGTTAAACCAAATAGGTTCGTTAGGCTTTTGCATTTATAGCTCCTTGTAAAAATCTAGTCCATGAAGAAGCTTGTTTGCCCCATCCATAGTACTGATGTGTGTATTGAGATTGTGAAATTAAGTGGTTGTGTATTACAGATTCATGTAGACTTGCTGCAGCAGCTTCTATACCATAAGCAAATTTTTCAGCTAAATTTCTATAGTTACTACTATACGGAATATACATAGGGAACTCTGCACCTGTCTCAAATAGAGCTCCATAATTTGTAGTAATACAATATAAACCCGCAGCCATAGATTCTAATAAAGATATACAAGAAGTCTCTTCAAAGATGCTTGGGTAAACATACATATTATAATCTTTAAGATGTTCTTTAATATAAGAGTTTGGTTTGTAGCCAATGTAATTTACATTTGGCAATTTTTTTGCTTGTTCATATAAAGTTGTGTAATCTTGATCATTATTTTCATGAAAATTCTTTCCATATATTTCTGTTGAAGAATAAACATCTAAAGTAATTAAAGGGTTTTTAACCTTTTGCATGGCACCTAGTAGAACACTTAGTCCTCTCCAGGGTGTGTTCTGATGGATTATTCGTATGGGTTTACCTTGTTGATAGGGTTCTGCTTTTTCTATTTTATCTATTCCATTCTTAATAACTACACATTGTTCCTCTGGAATATTAAACATCATTCTAAATTTTTCATAGTTCCAATGTGAATTAAATACATACCAATCATACTTACTATGGTTAGATTTATTTTGAACCAGGGAGCTATGTTAGGTTGATCGTAAGAGTTTTTTTGCCAAAGGATATTTAACTTAGTAGGGTGTAAAGGTATTTTTTCAGGAACAGAAGTAGTGATCTGTACTTGATCTAATAACTCCTTATTGACATATTTTTCTAAATACTCTAACTGTATTTCAGTCCCGCCTTTAGGGCTTTGATTTATCATTTTGCATAACTTTCTGAAGTATATTTAATCCTTTTGGGGAAACTTGAACTGTTATATCTTGAACAATATCAGGTCCTTCTACTTTCTCAGTAAACGTTTCACCCGTTTTAGTATTTCTAAAAGTGATGACAGTCGTACAATTTATTGTCGGTATATCTTTATCCATTTTCATTCTCTCTGTTTATAAGCGCATAACTAATAATACCTGTTATTTCATTAGCGGTGCCTGCTTGCATTTTTATAACATCTCCTGCTTCTAAATTCAAGGTATTTGTTAGCATGTTGACAGTATTTTTATTTAAAGTTTCATGGCCAATTTGAACATCACTTCCAGAAACTTCTTTAACAAAAAGATCCGTATTTACATCACTTGCAGTATCATGAACTGCTTGAACCGTTTTTACAATAGCAATAGCAGAGGTAGAAATAGTTAATACTGTAGTTAAGTTAGTAGTAGTTAAATCAAAAGTTTGGTTTCTGTAAAATATACTCATTAGGATAAGAAATAGTTAAAGGTGTCCTGTTCATTTTTTATATCTTGTTGGAAAGAAAAATTAAGTTGTTGTTTCATAGTTGTCACAGACTCTATAATTTGTCTTTGATTTTCTACGTCGTATTCTTGTTTAGGCTCAGGTATGTAATTACTTAATTTAGCCATTATCTTCTCCCGTCCGGTTGTGCATCAAGTCTAAAACTACCATAACGCCAAGTTTCACCTGCAGCGTCATTTTCTATTTTAATTGATAATAATCTTCCTCTTGCTCTAGTATCTATTTTATCCGTAGTACTTGTTATCGTAAAAGGACCTAAAGGAGAACTTGTTTGTGTGCCTGAAGGAAAATCAGATACAAACAAAGTGACTTTAGAATTACCCACTAAAAATTTATAGTCAGGCATAAATCTTCTCATTGACATAAATAGTTCCCCATCTTCAATATCAAAATCTCCCGATCTAATAAAAGCATCAATAGAAGTTGTGCCCGAACTGTTAACTTGATCGGTTCCTGTTTCGTGAGCATAGTACAAAGAAGCTCCATAAGTATTTGTAATTCCTGAGATAGGTGAAAATACTGGAGTCGTTGTCGCGTTGTATTCTGTTGCATAAGGTAAATTAAATACGCCTTGATCTTGATAGGTGGTTCTAGCTAATGAACTTGTCGTCCATACGTTTTCACCAAAATTATAAGTTACAGATCTATCAATTTGTTCCGATCCTGACTTAGGATAAAACCAATTAATTTCTGTGTATAAACTATTTGCAGCTGAATAAATGGTATCTGCTGAATTATAGTTAATACCTAAGTTTCCATTATTTGTAGTAAATACAAAATCTTCAACCAGACAAGGTAAAGATTTAACCGTACCATCGTACATAAAAAATCCTCCTTCACCTGACATCCATATACTGCTCCATTAACATAAGAAGCCGCGTGTTGAGCTATACACCCACAATTTGTTCCTACTTGTCTTACTGAGAAAGTAAAAGGTGGACCAACAAATTGAATAATATAAGCAGCTAAATCAGTTAATACAAAAACATAATCCTTACCTTGAAGAGCTGCCGTAATTTTATTGCCTGTATCCAACCTAAAAGTTCCTGCTGTATTGATAGCGGTAGGAGCGTATTCATTTAAATTTTCTTGGTCCGAGAATCTTACAAACATAGGATCTTGTGTTGATGCTGTGCCAATAGTTGTTTCTGTTCCAAAATGAAATAAATGTCTATCTCTGTCTGATACAAGAGTAAATCGGGTTGCTGTGGGATTATTGGTAGTTTCAAATCCGCTAGTTGCTGTTGATGCCCTGACTGTTCTAGGATTAGTTGCTCCCGCATTCCATGTAAATGTTTTGCCGTTAAAAATAGTTGCAACAAGGACTTCACCAAAATTATCTAAAGACCAATTACCTGGATCTAAAACTACATTACTAGTTCCTCGTTCTGTGCCCCATGTAGAATCTCCCCATAGATAAGTACCCCATCCATAACCTAGTGTTTGAAAAGTAGGCCCTACTATTTCATACGGATTAATTGTTGCAGCTCCTGAAGCAGAGGCTGCCCCAGTTGCATTAACTCTCATTTTAATAGTAAAAGTATTATCATTAGGAACAGTTAAAACTTCAAAAGCACCTGTTGTAAAATCGCTACCATATAACCTGTTGGAGGAGTCACCCCTGAAAAAGTTACATATCTTCCTACTTGTAGTCCATGAGAGGTTTTATTAACTGTCACATTATCCAAACCAGAAAAAGTATCAAACGTCGCTCCTGTAATTGCAGTAGCTAAAGGGGTAATATCGTAAAACTGTTCTCCGTAATATATAAAAAGTCCTTGAGAAGTACCTATCGCAGTATATCTCTCACCTTTTAAACTTGTGAAAGCTAATTGAGCTCTAGCTGCTCCTGGAACAGTTTCTTGATTGACACTTAATTGTTGCCAGCCACCTATTTTTTCTGGTGCCGTATATCTAAAACGCACAAAGTCACCATCTACCCATTGTCCGGGAAGAGCGGATGCTACGCTTTGTTTATTGAAACCTGCTGCAAAATCTACTTTTTTTAATGCCATAACTCCTCATTATATATGCTTTTTGTTATATAGGGTTATAGATTTAAAATCTAGAACTAATTATTCAGGAATAACAACCCATTGAAGAGTATTTGAATCCCACTCATGGGATTTTGTATTTGCAGTTTCTTGAGAAGCTTTCCAACCTTTGGTATTATCTGCTGCATAAGCTTCTTCATCCCACCATATTAAATATCTTCTTGTATCTGGTTCTGTACCGGTTACAGCTCCTTCTTCGACTATATCTTGACCTGCTAAAGGATTTGCATAAGTTTTAATTGTAGGTGTTGGTATAGGGGCATTCCATTCATCCTGGTTATTTAAATACCAAGACGCAAAAGGTTGTGCTGAAATAAATCGATCGGCTGTTTCTAAATATACAGCCCCTCTTCCAACAAATATGTTTCTAAAACTATTATTATAAGAAGTCTGTTTCCAAACATTTTTATTTTCTGGATACATGTGTTTGTACATTTTTTTTATATATGTTTCAGCGTCTACATGCATGTCGTTGGATCCTAATAGACCATCAGAAGTTGGTATGTCGTTTGATGCAACGATAACTTCTTGAACTGTCCATTCAAGTTCATTGGTAAACGAATTTGGTAGTTGTTCTATTCTTGCAAAGTGTGCCATAATAAGTCCTTATATAACAGAATTTAATTTAAGTAAATCTATTTAACGTTTTTTCTAAAATAATCTGGTAAACCTAACATAGGTCTGCCATCAAATTTATTAGTATTTTTACCATTTTTTTCATTATAATGCAAGAAAACTTGAGCACAATCATTACCTTTAAATTCATCTCTCCAATGTTCTAATTCACATCCAGAGTATAGTAAAATGTCTCCTGGTTTTAAGTTGATTTTTACACCCTTATTTCCAGCAGGATTATAATAACCCATCTCAGTATGGGTTCCTTTACCTTTAGGATCTACATATATTGGCCAAGGGTCTCCCCCTAAATTTAAAGTGGCAGAAACTTTACACTCATTTCTATCCACATGTCTTTTTAAAACATCTTCTTTTTTATATATTCTTGCATAAGAGTATGTTGAAGATAGTTTTAATTTAGTAGCTTTTTCTATTTGAGGTTTTATATCCTGTAATAGTGTTTCAAAAGCTATATCAGAATAGATAGAATATGTTCCTGGAACTTGAGAGTCATCCCAATATCCATGCATATTCTCACTTTGATTTATATATTTTTCATTCATTAAAGTGTAAATCACATATCTTTTATTTACAAAATAATCAAAAAGAAATTTACATAGTTTTTTATTAAGTGCGTTTCTTATGACCATATACTTATTTTTTTTAAATGACATTTATTCCTCCATTTCTTTGTTAAAAAAATTTAAATTTATTACTATTCTTTTTTTAGTATTAGTAGAAGTAACACTACAATGAGGTAGTCTACCATCAAATAATATTAATCTGTTTGCTTTACAATATACACTTTTTTTATTTTTTTTAAAGATAGTTCTTCCATTATTTGAGTTTACATAGTAAATAGCCGTCCACCACTTATACTTCCAATCATAATCTGTATGGTAGTTATGTACCGTAGGTACATCAGTTTTTAATAACAAGTTAGCTTTTATTCTAGCTATGGCGGTTACTCTTAATTTATGAAGTAAGGGTTCTACTATTGGAAAAAAATTTGAGTTTATTACTTTATTATAAAAACCATGAATAAATTGAAAATGTTTTTTATTATCATATTCATCATTTACATAATCCTCATAGTACCAAGGAAAGTTATCTTTATCCATAGTGTAAAATATTTTTTCATGATCCTCTTTACTTAAAAAATCATCAAAAACTTTAATATCATTCATAATTAAAATCCATAACTATAGAATATCTTGGATTTTTATTTCCAAAGATTTTAGGCATATTAGTGATGCTATGAGTTATTTTTCCACTAAACATTAATAAAGAGTTTTCTTTAGCTTCTATAATAATATCATTACTTAATCTGGTTCCATATTCAGGGTATTTATTTTTTAAAATATATACACAAGTTAAATCAGCAGAATGTCTGTGAAATTCAAAGATATTGTTTGCTAATGATTTATTTATCCACGATCCTTTTAAAATAACTTTTTTATTTTCTTCCCCACGCCAAGCCATTTTTGCATGAGAATACATTTTATCACATAATTTTTTCCAATGAGTTTTATGAATGTTTCTAGGAATTAAATTACTATAAGTTTGATACAGAGGCACATTTCTACATAAATTAACTTTTAATTCTTTATCACAATCTTTTTTAATTTTTAACATATCTGATTTATCTAAAAAATTATGTTCCCTAATAAAGGTGTCATTATCTATATTTATAATCATATTATCTGAAAGGTCTCCCACATACCCAAGCAACTAAAGAATATCTTGTGCCAGAGGTTACAGGTAAAACCCTATGCCATGTATAAGAAGGAAATACAATAATACTTCCTTTAGGTTTAATTTTTTTTGATTTATAAAATTTTATTTTGTTAACATCCTTATGAGTTCTAAAATCAAATTCAAAATCCCCACCTTTGTATTCTTTAGGATCAGTTAAAGAAACTGTTACAGAGAGTTTCCTTACTTTCCCATGTTTTTTAATATCATGAGGACAATCGTAAGGTTCTTCAGCTGAATCACAATGCCAATCATAATGTTGATTTTTGCCATAGATAGTAAACTGCATGTTTTCTGTGTAGTCTATATCAAAATTCCAACCTGCCATTTTATTGGCAGTACTTACATGATGAAAAATTAATTTAAATAACCAATGGTCGTTTAAAAAAACTACATTAGAATCTCTTATTTTTTTTAACTTAGAACCTTTTATTTTATGATTAGATATACTCCCTTGTTTCTTATCTTTAGATAAACCTAGTTTAATAATATCATCACATACTTTAGAGGATATTTCTTTTTCCCAAAAGTAATATTTATTTTTTAAATTCATCAATCAATACCATGTATGTTTTTATTGTAAATTATTCCATCTTGATTCCAAAATACTGGCCAAGTCCAACTTGTCATAGAATATTTAACACCTTTAGTTACAGGGGTCACTAAGTGTGGATGGGTAACTTGACTAGGCCATATTAATGCATGACCTACAGGTATTTTTTTATTATCAAATTTTTGCCGGGGAAGTTTTAATACACCTCCCTCAAAACTATCATTTAATTTAACAACCATTGTTATATGACTTACGTCATTATGCATTGTTAATTCTTCTTTTTTATTTCCATCGTATCTCACTATAAAAGGATCAAACCAGCCTGATATTTGTGTTCCTAACCACTCCTTCTTAATCATTTTAAGAATTGTGTTGGAATAATGTAAAGTAAAATCTTCAAAACATTTTTGTCCTGCAAAATATCTAAATTTTAATATATTAAAATATAATGTAGAATCCTCACTTCTTTTTGCATTCGATTGATGCCAGTAGTCAAATTTATTTTTATATTGATTCCCGATACTACATAATTCCTTACAAAATGATTCTTTAAATAAGGGTGTAATTAAAATATCTTTATGATTTTTATATTTATTACCGGCATTGGGGTGTGTACCTTTTATATAATCCAACATTATTTTATAAATTTCTTTGGTCTAAGTTTATTACCTAATTTCATTATTTTCCAAGCCATGTTAACTAAATAATTTTGTGGTCTACATCTATTGTGTGCTTTATTTAATTCTTCATTCCATTCTAATCTTTGTAACTCAAAGTCATCATTTAATTTATTACTAATAAATTTTATATAAAATAGTGGCTGACCTTCTTTTATTTTAATAGGTTTTTTATCATTTAAAATTTCAAAAGTAAAATCAACCGGCCTATGCCAATTATAAATATCAAACGTTCCATTAATAAATCTAGTATTTTTAACTTCACCGTGTAAAAAAGGAGGGTAGACTTCAATCCAAACAGGTTCGTCTGCAAAAAACATATATGAAACTAATAAACTGCATAAAGCCTTATCTTTTATTCCGTATTCACCAAATCTAGGTAATACCATGTGTTCAACAAAACCTTGTTTTTGACTCACCCAAATTTTTTTTTGGTTTCTAAAATATTTAAGTTCTAAATCAAAAGGTGATGTAACAACAAATAAATTTTTTAAAAATGCAGCATTTGAAGGACATCTTGTAAATGAAAGTGTTTTACTTTTATAAAAACCGGTTAATTTTTTTGGTTCTTGAATTACTAAATCCAACCAATCCATCATATGTTCTGGGTTAGAGTAACTTCTTTTAAAGGGTGTCCAACCTATTTTAGTCATTTACCAACCCCTGTTTGATTTAAAATTAAAGGATATAGCATATTTTATATCATTATTTGTAATTCTGTTTGTTTGATGCGTTATATTTCCACTAAATAATACTATTTTATTTTTTATAATTTCAGTTTTAAAATTTAATTCTGGAAATTCTACATAAGAATTTTTCATTGTAGTTAAATATAATATACCTGATAGGGTAGCCTTTCCATGATCGTGAGGTCTGGTAAAACAATTTTTTTCCATCTTTATACCCCATGAATTAGCTAAATAAGAATTAGGTATTTTAGAATCTAATTTAAAATGATCTAGGCAAAAAGATAATATTTCATTTAAATGAACATTTTTGTCAAAGTAATTCCAAGAAGTCATTTGTCCATGAACATTTGTTTTATAGTTCATATTGTCATTAGAATTAATTCCAATTTCTATATCTTTTATAAATGATTTTGTATGTACATTATCTAATAAAGATTCATAAAAAAAAATATTTTTTTGAATTTTTTTCTCAATAATAATATTTGTTTGTTTGATTTTGATATCTTTCATAACTCAAAAATAAGTTATATACTTTATATCAATAAAGTCAATAAAGTCAATAATTATTCGATTGTTAAAGTACCTGTAGAACTAAAGGTAATAACTGCACTTCCATCTTGAGAAGAAAGTATAGATCCTTCTGGGCTAACTGTAACAAGTGGTACTAAATCAGTAGGACATCTTAATTGTACTTTACCAGATCCACCATTTCTTCGTGACGTTCCTTGAACAGGACCTCCTCCACCAGCGCCGCCGCCAGTATTGGTTCCACCTGCCGTTGCAGATGCTCCGCCACCGCCAGATCCGCCTGAAGATCCACCTGGTGCGTTTCCAAAACCTCCACCTCCACCTCCTGAGTATGTTACTGCACTTGGTGAATAAAATGTAGATGAAGTTCCTGGTCCTCCTGGTCCTCCCGTGTTAGCATAAGTTCCTGCTGATCCAGAGGTACCTCCACCGCCGCCTCCTGCGGCTCCGTAAGCATTTGCTTGTAAGTTAGCAGGGGTTGAACCGCCAGGAGCTCCTTCAGGTGGACTATAACTTCCCGCGTTTCCTGCACCTTCATTTGGATGATAGGGTGAGTAACCTGCAGGGCCACCGCCACCACCAGCTCCACCAGTTCTTCCAACAACTCCTAGACCAGGGTCTTGATTTCCGCCGCCACCGCCACCGGTAGAAGTTACTTCAAATGTACTACCAGTAAATACTGATGAGTCATTTCCATCTGCACCATCTCCTGGATAAGCAGGTGCTGCTCCTGCTCCTCCTGCTCCTACTGTAATTGTGTAAGTTCCTGATTTAACTTCTTGTTGACCTTCAGGGATTGAAAATTGTCTCATTCCTCCGCCGCCTCCGCCGCCTCCATAATTTCCTCCACCAGATCCTCCGCCAGCGACTATTAAATAACCGAAAGGAATAAGATTAATTGGACCTCCTAGCCCTTGTCCAAATCCTTTTGACGAACTTGCTCCGAATGTCCCTAATAAAGGCATAGTCTTTATTCTCCTAATTTATTACGCAAACTGCGTTTGAGCTGCTAACACTGTGAACGTTGCGCTTGCAGTTTTAATAATTGTATATGTATAAGTATCTAATGAACTTGCATTACCAGCGTCCGGTGCTGCTCCGCCTTGCCATTCTGGTGTAACACTTGATCCATCAATTGTAAAAGCACTATTGTAATAAGCTGTTACACCTTGAGAAACAATGTGTGCTACTGTAATAGATTCACCTGTATCCATGATTGAGTCCAATGAATTTGATCCATCACCTCTAACATTTAAAGTCCAGTTAGCTCCTGCATCAGT
>FUWD013260929.1_pt3 | contig 10730 bp, 10 predicted proteins | sample 1063281 | NCBI WGS metagenome assembly FUWD01 (sample SAMEA79048168, study PRJEB19326) | metagenome | biome: marine
TTTCTGAAGGGCATTCTTTATTTCATTAATCTCTTGATTGTCCATTTATTTTTAGCGCAAAAATCGAATGGTCCATCATGTAAATCATTACACTTTTCAATAGCAGTGTTACACATATTCCATGTTTTAGGATGTTCCAGCTCAGCATATACAAGTTTTGACTAACATTGTTTTTGCTGTGCGGTAGTGATCTTGTCTACAAAAGATCATCATGCCTAGTTGACCAATAACGACATGTAATTAGCGTTTTGTGTCCTCTTTTTTTGATATTGTATTGTATAAGAATCAGTGATTTCCTAGGTACTTTGGTCTCTCGGGCATAGGCTCAATTGTGTTTTGTAACAAAAAATTCATAGAATAGACCATTGACTTTATCCATTGAAATCATCCCAATGATTGCCATTCCAGTGTTAATAAATAATATTGTCATCGGATTATAGCCTCGTTTTCATATCTGAACAAGTGGCTTTGAGTTTGGAATATCTATCAAGGTGTGACAAGTGGAAAATCAGCCCTTTACTTAATAGATGTGACCAACTGCTCATTTTGTGAAATCAAACTCTTTTTCAAATCTCACTTTATGGATATATTCTTCCTTATTTTTATGAAATAAAAAAGAATCAGGCGATTTATTACCTCTTGAGCGTGCTCCGAAATTATTGACTTTTTAGAAAAATGAGCACACCTTTTACTTTCTAACTTCCCTTATACTAAACTGGATCTTCGACTTTCGAGAATCTTCTTCAGCAGAATCGTTCCATGGATATGGTTATTTGTGTCAGTCTAGCATAATGGATATTCCCAACACACTTTTTTCAAAAACGATCAAACTTTTTTTGGCGTTATCAGTCCGTATCTAAATCATAAATTTTGTAGCGCCTGCTCCATTCTTTTGTTTGGCCTGGGGCGATGGAGAGGTCAATAAAAAGCTCAGGGCTAATGACGTGTGCAGCGCCCCATAATGCAACCCAATTTGATTCAAAATTGCCACTTTCGGAAATGCCAAATTTTTCTTTGGTGTTTTCCAAAGTCCAACCAGCGCCAACTGATTGACCGCCCGATAGGTCGCTTAGAAAATATGGTTGGTTTGGATGATTGTTGATCTTTATTTCTTGCCTACCAATGGCCAATATATTTTCCAGATCCACATGCTCGTCAAATCCGTCTGGCTTTATTTCGAATGGGAAAGTAAGTGTATAATCCTTACTTATTGGCGCTTCATTGATCGCCATAAAATTATGAGTGTACTCATTGGTGCGAATCGTTTTTTTACCTGTATTGGTGAGATGGTATGCGATGGTAAAATCATGCTCATGGAGCCTAATTTCCTTTTTTAGTGAATAAGCATAGCCATTAGCGATGGGGGCGACACATTGAATCTTAATACTGGAACCATCTTTCTCGACAGTAAAGGTGGCTGGTGTTACTTCACATGATTTTAGAAAGTCGTAAGATTCATCCTCTTTTCGCAAAAGACCGATACCGATCTTATGAAAGTAACCTCCAATAGGAATCTCATTGTACCCTAAAGGAAGTTTGAATCCGAATTCATTGTATAAGCCTTCTCCAATGTTAGCGCTTTTACTGTGGGGTAATTCTTGTGAAGTAATCTTTTTCCCGAGGTATTTAACGCTAACGATTTTTCCAGTCCAATCGAACCTTGATTGCTGGTAATTTTCACCAGGTAATTCGATTTCAAGCGCTAAGGTTTTATTTTTCAGTAAGTGTGGCATGAGTTAAGTACAAAGGCGAGTAAAATACCAAATGGTCAATATTCGATTGACTTCCTTGATTTGATTTGAGTTATTAATTAGAGGGCAAATATGTGAAGATCTCAGGTGAGTTGACTTAAAATAGGTGGCCTTATCTATCATTTATATGTTATAATCCTTTTATTTAAAGATTTCATATTGATTGTTGAAGACCATAAAAGTATATTTTTTCACGATGGTAGAATATGTAATTTTCATCGTATATTCTTCGTGGAGAATAACATATTAAATCATAATGAAACTCAGTCAAGTCGAAGTTCAGCATTTCTTTTTAAGATCAGGTTTTGGTCAGCCGTTCGATTTGATTGAGGGTTATATTGGTCAGAATCCGAATAAGTTGTTTCAAGATCAAGTGGTATTGAGTCAGGATTGTGCTTCTGTACAAATCGAGATTGTGCCGCAGATTACCATGGATCCTAGACAGATGTCTACAGACATGCGCAAAGAAATGGCCCAGCAACGAAAGCAAGAAATACAGGATCTTAATGTGCAATGGATCAGGCAAATGGTTTCTTCAGATGCCCAACTTAGGGAAAAAATGGCCTTTTTTTGGCACGATCATTTCGCCTGTAGCGCTCGAAGGTCAGACATTGCGCAAGGCTATTTGAATGTCATTCGTGAGAATGCTTTAGAGAATTTTGGCGATTTATTGAGAGCGGTTTCCAAAACTCCTGCAATGCTCAATTTTTTGAATAACCAGCAAAATAGGAAGGAGTCGCCAAATGAAAATTTTGCAAGAGAAGTCATGGAGCTCTTTACCTTAGGAAGAGATCAGGACTACACTGAAAAAGATGTCGTTGAGGCGGCAAGAGCTTTTACGGGATGGGCTTTTAATAAAGAGGGCAAGTTTATTTTCCGAAAAAAGTTCCACGATAACGAAATCAAGACCATTTTTGGAAAGTATGGAAATTTTGATGGTGATGATGTCATCAATATGCTTTTGGAAAAGAAGCAAACAGCAGACTATATAAGCCAAAAATGGGTGCGATTTTTTATGAATTATGGTGGACATGAAAAACTGGAAAAGCGAATTGCTGAGGTACTTTACAGCACAAATTACGATATCAAGTCGGGTCTAGAGGTACTGTTTACTTCTTCAGAATTTTATGGTGAAGAGAACATCGCCACAAGGATTAAATCTCCGATAGAATTGATTGTAGGTATGCAAAGACAGCTCTATGTCACTATTACGCACGATCAGAGTTTACTTTATCTGCAGCGCACTTTAGGGCAGGTGTTGTTCAACCCTCCTAATGTATCAGGTTGGAGCGACGGCTATGATTGGGTAGACAGTGCCACATTGATGTTTAGAATGAACTTGCCACAATTGATTTTCAAATCAGCATTGATTCAAAATTATCCTGAATCATTTGATGATAATGATAAATTCAAATTGAGAGGACCGCTTAAAACCTTGAAAGCAAATATAGACTTGGAGGCGATGAATAATAACCTCTCTCAGCTGAGCAATGATCAGGTAGGGACATTTATCCTGCAAACAAGTATAAAGGAACACTATGACACGACGAATTTAATCGATCAAATTATTTACCTCATGTCAAAACCTGAATATCAGCTATGCTAAGTCAAAACAGCACAAGAAGAGAATTTTTAAAGCAGTCTGCGGTCGTTGCTTCTGGTACCTTAATGCTACCAGCGTTTTTGAGAGCAAATACAACGGATGCAAATACAGGAAATAGACTTATAGTTATTCAATTGGCTGGAGGGAATGATGGGTTAAATACGGTAATTCCATATAGAAATGACATTCTGATCAAGAATCGACCGAGCATTATACCATCTATCGATAAGCTCTTAAAGCTCACTGATGAAGTCGCCTTAAACCCAGCAATGGAAGGATTGATGCATCTTTACGATCAAGGTGATCTGTGTATTCTTAATAGCGTGGGTTATCCAAATCCAAGTCGTTCGCATTTTAGAAGTATGGATATATGGCAAACGGCGAGTGGTGCCAATGAATATGTATCCACTGGTTGGTTAGGGCGTTATTTGGATAAGGAGTGCGTGGATACAATGCCCGTGACAGCCATAGAAATGGGTGATATTTTGAGTGTTGCAATGAAAGGCAAGGAGAGAAAAGGTATTCCTCTTACAAATATCAATCAATTTTACAATTCGTCAAGGCTTATAGACGATACCAAGATGTATGGTGGAGATAACCCATCTGCTGCTTTTTTGTATAAAACGCAGACCGACATTAAGAGAAGTGCAAATTATCTGTTTGAGAAGAATAAGATATACCAGTCTAAGAGAACTTACCCGAATAATAAATTTGGAAAACAACTCCGGGAAATAGCGGAGATGATTATCTCGGGCGTGGAATCTCCTGTTTACTACGTAAGTCTTTCTGGTTTTGACACGCATAACAATCAAGAAAAAAGGCAAGCGCAGTTGCTAAGCACTTATAGCCAAGCCATGAATGTTTTTGCTGAAGACTTAAAAGCTGCGAATCTTTGGAATGATACTTTAGTCATGACCTTCTCGGAGTTTGGGCGAAGAGTAAAAGAAAATGCGAGTAGGGGTACGGATCATGGCAGTGGCAATAATGTTTTTGTGATGGGAGGAAACCTCAAAAAGAAAGGTATTTATAACAAAATGACTGATTTGTCAGATCTCGATAATGGGAATGTTAAATTTGACGTGGACTTTAGGGAAGTATATGCAACTATTCTTAAAAATTGGTTGAAAACAGATGCTGACCAGATTATGGGTAAGTCTTTCAAGAGTCTAGGGTTTATTTAGGGTTACTTAAGTCCCACCTTGTGGGGACTATTCTCAGATACTTGCCTCGGATAAAAAACAATCATATGATGTCATATCTCATAAGCGTGCTCCGAGGTTCTTGATTAGCTTTTTTTTCCATCACTTTTCTAAAACGAATCTTACTTACAGATTTTATTTGTGGATACTTTTCTGGTATTCATTACAAAATATATAGCCCATTTTATATCCTGTTGGCTTACCATGGCTTCTCTATCAGTTGATACTAGCCAATAAGTTTTAATCATTACAGTGACTGAAATAAGTCACTATTTTTAATTGACTTATATCTCAACTTTGTTCTCGAATGAAGTCACTGCCTATGATACGGAGATATAGCCTTTTCCCCATTTTATTAATCTTTCTTGTTATTCCTTATTTTGTTTTCTCCCAGTCTAAAGATCAGACGAATGAATCTATGGTTTGGGTAGAAGTGATTGAAAGTATAAAAGTCAATGAGTGTTTTTCAGCGACGTTTTTATGGCATCACCGTACCTTTTTGGAGCGTGAGCAAACACATCAGGACATTTTTTGGGTGAGTGGAAATATGAAGGTTGCGAAGCATTTTACATTGACAGGCGGGCTCATTTATTTCAAATACCATAAGCTGAGCGTTGGTACTTATTTGTCACTACCGGAGATGCGACCATTTCAGGCGCTTACGTATACTACAAAGTTGGGGAAATGGAAGACGTCTTTTCGAACCATGGTAGAGCAACGATATCTGAGTAAAGTGCAACAAGGGGAGATTTTAGATGGACACCAATTTAATTGGCGATTTAGAAATAGAATAAGGGTTTCCTATCCTTTAACGGAAAGATTTATCCTTGAAATTTCTGAAGAGTTTCTTTTCAACGGATCTAAGATAGCAGTTGATTTTTTTAGCCAAAATCGAGCTACGGCAAGACTCCATTACAAGGTTGGTAGTTTTGATATCAATATGGGTTACTTCCACTGGTTGGTCAATACAAAGAGTGAAATGCAGCATAGACATACGCTTATGTTAGGATTGTCTCATAAGTTAAAACTGTGATTGGTCTGATCCGAGACAATGCTATTTGATCGCAGAAGCCTTTCGATTTAATCAATACCCAAAAGGTCTTATTGCATGAAATCCATAAGATAATTACATTAACAAGTGCCTTCAAAGGTATCTGTTTTGGTGGAATGTGTTGTCCTCCGTATGTAGACTTTATCTAATATGCTGAACAATGCCAATGAGCAATTCCATAATAGCATAAGTACGCACTTCTTTTAAATCTCGATAATACGCACGGTTGCCTGGACTGTTTTGTTAATTTGCCGCTCCAATATTATCTGAGCATATGACGAACAGCATTTCTAAGGCATCCATTATTGAAGGAACCAATGGTTTTCAATTATTTGTAGACGGAAAACCATTCAGGATTAATGGTGCTGGGCTGGAGTTTGCCAGTATTCCACAGCTAGCCGAGCATGGAGCTAATTCCTTTAGAACTTGGCGTATTGATAATGGCGACCAGACAGGTAGAGAGGTGTTGGATGAAGCCCACAAATATGGTCTGAAAGTGATGATGGGAATCGAGGTAGCTAGGGAGCGCCATGGTTTTGATTATAACGATGAGCAAGCAGTAAAAAACCAACTAGATAGCATCTTAGAGGCAGTATTGTCATTAAAAGATCATCCGGCACTTATCATTTGGGGTATTGGCAATGAACTAAACTTACATGGCAAGAATCCGCGTGTGTGGGATGCTGTCAATGATATTTCGAAAATGATTCATGAGGTGGATCCTCATCATTTGACGACAACATCATTGGCTGGAATGGACAAGGAAAATGTGGCGGAAATAAAAGTTAGAGCGACGGATCTTGATGCACTTAGTGTGCAGCTTTATGGCGAGCTCATAAGACTTCCCCAATTACTAAAAGAAGTAGCATGGAATGGTCCGCTAATAGTCAGCGAATGGGGAGCGACGGGCTATTGGGAAGTGAAAAAGACGAAATGGAATGCGCCTATCGAAGACCATAGTTCGAAAAAAGCGGATGCTTTTCTGCATCGCTACAATACGGCGATTGCCCCTTTGAACCACCAATGTATTGGTTCCTTTGTTTTCTTATGGGGACAAAAGCAAGAGCGTACACCCACTTGGTTTGGCATGTTTAACCCAGATGGACAAAAAACTGAGGTGGTCGATGTGATGCATTATATCTGGAATGGTCAGTGGCCAGAGGAGAGATGCCAAAGAATCGAGGATATAACCATTGATAATAAAGTATCCAAGAGCAGTGTGAAACTTCAACCGAGAACAAATTATAAGGCCGAAGTGAAAGTGATCGATCCGAAGGCTGGTTTGGCCTATCAATGGTTTGTCTTGCTTGAGAGTGATTCTGATGCTTCAGGCGGAGATTATGAAGAGGTACCGGAAGAAGTTACAGGATTGATAGGCAGTGATGCAAATGAAAAGATCAGCTTCAAAACGCCAGATAAGGCCGGAGCGTACCGCTTATTCGTTTACGTTCATGAGAATCGTAACTATTCGGCACATGCCAATTTTCCTTTTTATGTGGAAGAAATTACCTGAGCATGAGATGCTAGCCACTGTTTTACATCCACTCAGAAATGATTATTTCTTTTGATAAGTTTTCTGCCGTTTGATGGTTTCATTTATTCCTACATTGTGGGTTCTGTTCTCCGAAGCGTGTATCGAACAAAAAGGAAGTATCCAACATGATACTGCGAGAACTTGCTTGGGGGTTCTTGATTAAGTGAGGTAGAAAGAATAACCTCTGCTTTCGGTTTTATCGAGAACCTTAATTTCTTATAATAATCTTCACGCTCTGCGGTGGTCGATTATTTAGGGGTGCTAGTGAGGTTTCAGCTTTTTTGCAAAAGGGAGAATGAGCAACTTGAATATTCTCAATGAAAAATTCGATTGTCTATCGAGTGTAGATAAAAATTACTTTTCTAGTTTTCAGGACTTCACCAAGTCAATTTTTGATAAATATGTAACAAGCAAGCCAATAGTGGCTTGCTTGTTACATATTTCGGATACAGGTCTACTTTGCGTCTCGTTGATAATAGGCCACAATGCTTGCCTTGGCTAGCGTATTGTTGTATAGATAATAACCAACAATAGCAGCGTTGGTATTTTCGTCTAACCCAAGCTTATCGGTTTTCAAGGCATGAACGGTGATGACATATTGGTGTAAGCCATGTCCTTCTGGTGGACAGGGTCCTCCATAACCTTTAGCACCATAATTGGTGACACTCTGGATAGCATTTTTAGGTGCTAGATTCATCGCAACATTACCCGCGTTTTTTACCAGTTCTTTTACATTGGCCTCAATATCAAAGACAACCCAATGCCACCAGCCACTGCCCGTTGGCGCGTCAGGATCATACATGGTTATGGCGAAACTTTTGGTGCCTTCAGGTGCATTTTTCCATGATAACTGGGGAGATTGGTTTTCGCCAGAGCATCCAAAACCATTAAACTCTTCTAGCTTAGTGGCTTCACCACCGAGCGTTTTACTAGAAAGGGTGAAAGTTTTTTGTGCAAATGTTATTTGTGACAGGGCAATTAATGCCATGAACATAATGAGCTTTTTCATATCGTTAGTATTTTAATAAGAATACAAAGTTGCAGGTCTTTAGCAAAGAAGTTGGTCTACGCTCAGGTCAAAAAGTATTGCTAAAAGCTCAATCTGATTGGTATTGTTTTGGGGTCTTTCCAAACTGTATTTTGAATGCTTGAATGAAATTGGTCAAAGAATCATAGCCGACTTCTTGGTAGATGTCTGATGGTCGTTTGACTTCATTTTTAAGTAAAAAGGCCGCATATTCTAATCGTTGTTCTTGAAACCATTTGCTGGGGGATTCCTTAAAATGCTTTTCAAACTCACGCTTGAAGGTCGAAAGACTCATATTAGATAAAAAGGCGAGTTCATTTAAGGTCAACTTATTGAGTTTGTTATTTTCCACTACATTTAAAAAATGGAAATTGTGGGGATCCATATCCAGCATCAATGAAGATAGAAAGTCCGCACTAATAGGTCAGTCAGATAGAGCATTAATTCCCTCAAACTTGACTTGAAGTAATTTATTTTTGGTCTCCGCTGATCGATTATCTAATTCAATCAGGCTCTCTACAAAAGAGCGAAGATATTGATCGTAAGAAATAGATTGGATGGTCTTAGGCGCAATTTCTTTGGTTAAGTTGAGCGTATATTTTCTTGAAAATTGAAAAACAGCTTCATTAGGGAAAAACAGCAAAATACTCCTATATGCTTCCGTTGAGGAGGCGAATTTTTCCGTCATAAGGCATTTTCCAGCCTTCATAATAAGAAAATCCGCATTGGAGATGGCAATTGTTGCAGTATCATTAATGACTTCTTTATGGCCTTCTAACAAAAAGCTAAAGGTGTTCATAGAAAGATTGACCTGCTGCTTGGAAGACTCTCTTGACGCTCGGTAATCTACGATTTGTACACCTGAGGAGTAATCCGTTATTAAATCTTGGGGTAAAGTAAGAATATTCAAATCTTGTTGTTTGCTAGATGATGCAAAAGTACTCGTCTTAGTGCTTGTTTGGGCTATACTAATTTAGCGGTTTCTTTTTGGAAAGGTGAAGAGTGTTTTAGGTTATACGCTAAGGCTTTTTAATGATTAAAACTGCTGGGCAATTTGGATGCTAATTGGAAGTTCTCATCGATGAGAATGATTGCACAGCTTCCTTTATAAAGATCTGGGAATATTGACTTGGTCACTCCATTGGCAGTGGTAATGGTTACGGTCACGGTATCTAATAATGGAACACTTCCTCTTGGATCGCTCAAATATTTGGGATAAAAATTCGATACTGTCGACTCACCGATATGCAGGTTTTCTAGTTCTTTTTTAAACGTGGAGGCTGAAATTTTGAACGAGACAATGTCTGACTGACTCACGTTTACCAGTTTGAAATAAACGCGGCGATCAATATCTGAATGCTTCTCCAGAACCATATAGAGTGCTGGAATATTGCAAAGTAAAAGCAGCAGCGATGCGATCGTTTTCCAATAAAAATTCGGGTAATTTTGGCCAATAGTGAATAGGAGGAGGAAAAGACCAATAATGGCCACTGGGGTGGAAATTAATATCCAAAAAAACCATAAATTTCAAAGTCGATTAATGGGAAAGCGAACAAGTGCCTTGCCCCCACCATATTATAAAAATGCTTAACCCTACGCTCAGCGTTAGCGCTCCAAAGAAAGTGCCAATGGTATAAAGGATTTTACTTTTCATGGTATTAAGTAATTGGCTAATATATTCATGATCTTCGTTGTTTTTTGTTCATAAGACTCTTATTTGGTTTTGGTTGATCCGCTTATGGGTGATTGTAATTACAACATTGATCCTCCTGATAATTTAAGTCCAACCTTGCGGGTAATAGGACCCGAAACTTGAATTAGGTAGTGTCTGTACGGAAACTAATGACAGGTGATTTAAATATCATTATTCGAGGATCATATCGCATTATTCTAATTGGTTTTTATGTCTGTTGACCCGCACCTAATACTTGTGCTTTTCAATTTCAGTTTTTAGGTCTCTTCTAGGTTATTTTTATTTGTTTTTTTTGATAGGGACATACCTATCCCTATCAAATGATCAGATTTGTTTTTTTTTACGTTTAGGCTGCCTTTTTCAGTTGCTTGTTGTGTTGCTTCTGCTCTTTTGCAACTTGGATAGAAATCAACTCCCTTCCGATTCTATGTAGATTATAAGCAGTGATTGCCAAACTCACATACTTGGTGAAATTCTCGATAGATCTATCTGGGCATCTATCCAAACCACGATGCTCCAACTCGTTGATATTAGATTCTATGGCATTATGAGCGTTTTTCAACTTGATGAACGTCTTCCCTTTTTCCTGTTGCTCTTCTTCTTGATTACGTTTACCTTTTTTAGGCATTACCAATGTTAGATCAGGCATTACAGTATTGATCAGCATTTTATTAGCTATGGTAGAAAACCCTTTGTCAGTACTCATGGAGTATACCAGATGGTACTTTGCATATATTCTGTCAAGTATCCCCGTTATAGCATCCTGGTCATTGAGCTTGTCGCCTAGCTGATGGTCTACAATCAAGTGGTACTGATCGTGGTGATGAATAGCTTCTTTCTATTTCTACTGATGGGTTCTTTTTCCTTTGTTT
>FUWD012817148.1_pt1 | contig 10729 bp, 9 predicted proteins | sample 1063281 | NCBI WGS metagenome assembly FUWD01 (sample SAMEA79048168, study PRJEB19326) | metagenome | biome: marine
GCTAAACTAGCAAGGGAAAAGGCACTTGCAGATTTCCAGGCTAAACTTGCCGAAGAGAAAGCTGCTGCCGCTGCATCGAATGCTGCTTATCAAGCCAGATTAGCAGAAGAAGCTAGACTAGCACAAGTGATAGGAAAAACAAAAAGTGGGGTAGAGATTACAGTCGCTGCTCACGAGACATGCCAAGAAACTTTAGGGCTTACGGACTACAATATTGAGAAATTTATAAAATTCCTTGCTGCTGGTACGTTATATAATGAAGGTCCACAACTTGAGCATGGAACTGTATTCTCACCTTCAAGGTGGGATGATTATTTTGATTGCATTGAGAACCTATCTAAGTAGTAAGTAAATTTAATTTCAGTTCTTAAAAAGTCCGCTTTTAGCGGGCTTTTTATATCTCAAGCAACGAACCCTCTTTGTGATGTAATTTATCATCAACAGACTTTATGTGATCATCAGTTATTTTTTGGATATTTTCTTCAGCCTTCCTCTCTTCGTCTTCTGAAATTTCTTTCTCCTTCAATAAATCTTTAAAATCAGAATTAGCATCTCTCCTTATATTCCTAATAGCTATCTTTGCTTGTTCTGCCTCTTCTTTGACCACCTTAACAAGATTACGCCTACGCTCTTCAGTGAGAGGAGGTAATGGTATTCTCATAACTTGCCCCATTGTTTGTGGGTTAAGTCCCAAATCAGATGTAAGGATAGCTTTCTCTATAACTGCAACCATTTCTTTTTCCCATGGCGTAACTTTAAGGGTTCTAGAGTCTTCAGCTACGATATTTGATACTTGAGAGATAGGCACCATAGAGCCGTAATATTCAACCTGTATCTGCTCTAGTAAAGATGGATGGGCTCGACCCGCTCTTATCTTGCTAAATCCTTCTTCTAGGATTGCAATTGTTTTATTCATCCTATCTTGTGCATCTTTTTGTATCTCGTCTAACATATTTAATATTGTCCTTTATAAGTGTATTTAATAAAACATTAATAGATTTAGAGTGCTCATGTTAACAGATTTAACTAACTATAGTTCCAAGTGGCTTGCCTTTTATAATTTCTAAAAGGGTATTGGTATTGTTTAACATACTAAATACACAGATTTTTAATCCATGGTCTTGACAAAGAGTAAATGCAGTCATATCCATAATCTTTAAGTTTCTTTCAATTGCTTCTTGATAGCTTATCGCTTCATAACGAACAGCATCAGAATTAATTAATGGATCTTCAGAATATATTCCGTCAACTTTAGTTGCCTTAAATAGCATATCGGCATTAATTTCAATGCCACGCAAAGCTGCTCCAGTATCGGTTGTAAAGCACGGGCTTCCTGTGCCAGCTGAAAATATCACCACTTTACCTTTGCTGAGAGCTTTTTTTGCTTTATTGTGATTCGCTGATTCACAAACTCCCCCTCCAATTGCCAATCCGGACATAACAACAGATTCAATATTATTTCTTTTACAGGCATCAGAAATAGCCAGTGCATTTATTACAGTTGCCAACATTCCCATATGGTCACCCGTAATACGATCCATTCCACTATTAGCAAGAGCAGATCCACGAAAGATATTTCCACCACCAACAACAATTGCTACCTCAATATTTTCAACTAAGGCTGATTTTATTGATTTTATAACGTTACTAAGTATTTCTGGGTCAATAGTATGCTCTTCGCTAGATAGAGCTTCTCCGCTTAGCTTAAGCAATATTCTTTTGTATTTGATCATTACTGAGTAGATTAATAAATTAATAGGAATTTTACATTGCAGATAGCAAAAAATATGTACTAAATACTGTAGTTTATTTATAATTGACCCTTTGTTCTTCATATTATTAAACGTTGCCAATGAATAAGATTAGTATTCGTGGTGCTAAGGCACATAATTTAAAAAATATTAACGTTGACATTCCTAGAAATAAGCTTGTAGTTATTACTGGATTGTCAGGTTCTGGCAAGTCATCACTTGCATTTGACACCATTTATGCTGAAGGACAGCGTAGATATGTCGAATCACTTTCAGCTTATGCACGCCAGTTTTTGTCACTAATGGAAAAACCAGATGTTGACCATATAGAAGGGCTATCACCGGCTATTTCTATTGAACAAAAGGCTACATCACATAACCCACGCTCTACCGTTGGAACAATTACTGAGATATATGACTATCTAAGGTTGCTTTATGCTCGAGTAGGCCTGCCAAAATGTCCAATACATAAAATAAATTTAGAAAATAAAACAGTGTCACAGATAGTAGACAGCGTACTTGATTTGCCTGAAGGTAACAAAATAATGCTGCTTGCTCCAATCATACAAAATCGTAAAGGCAGTCATTTAAAGATGCTAGAAGAATTATCTCACCAAGGCTATTTGCGAGCAAGAGTTGACGGAGAAGTAGTCTTTCTGGATGAGATGGTTGAGCTTGACGGTAAAAAAAGACATACAATTGAGATTGTGGTTGACCGTCTAATTGTTCGCAAGGATGCCTCTCAACGCCTATCTGAATCTATAGAAACAGCGCTCAATCTAAGTTCAGGTATAGTCAAGGTTGCCTCAATGGATGAACATCCTAGCCATAAAGAGTTAGTATTCTCTACAAAATTTTCTTGTATTGAGTGTGGTTATTCTCTAGAAGAGCTAGAGCCAAGACTGTTTTCGTTTAATAATCCAGTTGGAGCTTGCCCCAGTTGTGATGGTTTAGGAGTAAAGGATATATTTGACGAAAACAAAGTTGTTGCAAATCCGGAGATGAGTTTGGCAGATGGAGCTATTTATGGTTGGAGCCGCTCCAATGCGTACTTTTATCAGCTACTTATTTGTGTAGGTAAATATTATGGATTCAGTGTTGATACTCCTTTTGAATATCTAAGCGAAAAACATAAAAAAATAGTGCTCTATGGTAGCGGCAAAGATGAGATAGATTTTTCAAGGGTTAAGGGAAGAAGGGGCTGGTCAAACAAGGCTAAGCCATTCGAAGGCGTAATACCAAGAATGACAAGACGTTACGAGCAAAGTGACGTTCGTTCAGTTCGTGAAGAGCTTGCTAGGTATGTTGTAAGTAAAAATTGTTTTGAATGCAAAGGTGACAGGTTAAACGAGTCAGCTAGAAATGTATTTATTGATGAAAAAAATCTATCAGATATTACTAAATTGTCAATCATAAATATCTATGATTTTTTTAATAATTTGAAGATTGGCGGAGCTCGAGGTGAAATAGCTGAAAAAATATTAAAGGAGATTGTTCAAAGACTAGAATTTCTAATTAATGTTGGTCTTGAATACTTGAGCCTTGAAAGAAGGGCAAACTCTCTCTCTGGCGGTGAAGGTCAAAGAATTAGGTTAGCAAGCCAAATTGGAGCTGGATTAATGGGCGTTCTTTATGTTTTAGATGAGCCTTCAATTGGCCTACATCAGAGAGATAATCAAAAACTTCTAAATACCTTGATTTATCTTCGAGATATAGGGAATTCGGTTATAGTTGTTGAACATGACGAAGATGCTATCAATCAGGCTGATCACATTATCGATATTGGCCCAGGAGCCGGTGTTCATGGTGGTGAAGTTGTAGCATGCGGCACACCAGAAGAAATAAAAAACAATCCAAAATCATTAACTGGACAATACGTTAGCGGAAAAAAAGTTATAGAAATACCAAAGCAAAGGAAAAATGCATCAGAATGGTTAGATATTATCGGGGCCAGTGGTAATAACCTAAATAACGTAAATCTATCAATACCTGTTGGTGTTTTAACGTGCATAACTGGCGTATCCGGCTCAGGAAAGTCAACTCTAATTAATGACACTCTTTATGCCCTTGCAGCAAGAGAACTTAACCGTTCTAATACAAACCCAGCCCCATTTGAATCAATAAACGGGCTAAACTATTTTGATAAGATAGTAAATATTGATCAAAGCCCTATAGGTCGAACTCCACGCTCAAATCCAGCAACATATACAGGAGTTTTTTCATTAATTAGAGATTTGTTTGCCCTAACACTAGAGTCAAGATCAAGAGGTTATCGCTCGGGAAGGTTTAGTTTTAACGTTAAAGGAGGAAGATGTGAAGCCTGCAAAGGGGACGGTCTAATTAAAGTAGAAATGCACTTTTTGCCAGATATTTATGTACCCTGTGATGTTTGTAACGGAGACAGATACAATAGAGAGACTTTAGAAATACTCTACAAGAGGAAAACTATTTCTGATGTTTTAGCTATGACAGTTGAAGATGCACTTATTTTTTTTGAAGCTATGCCAAAAATAAAGCAAAAACTACAAACACTTGTTGATGTTGGCCTTTCATACATTACTCTGGGGCAAAATGCAACAACTCTATCTGGGGGTGAGGCTCAAAGAATAAAATTGGCAAAAGAATTGTCTAAATTAGACACAGGAAAGACCTTATATATTCTTGATGAGCCAACAACAGGTCTTCATTTTCAAGATATTAAACAGCTACTATCGGTGATTAATAGATTGCGAGAAAGAAACAACACCATTATTATAATTGAGCATAATTTAGATGTCATTAAAACTGCTGATTGGGTTGTTGACATGGGCCCTGAAGGGGGCGACAAAGGTGGCAATATTATAGCAACTGGAACGCCTGAGCAGGTTGCAAATAATAATGAATCGTATACAGGTAGATATTTAAAAAATTACTTGTAATTCTTCAGATTCATTAACTTTAGCTCTCAAACCTGTAAGTTCATAACGTTGGCTACGGCCTCGTTTTGTTTGTTCTATGACAACCGGTAAATACAAATATTTTGGCGAGAAAAGGGCGGTTAAATTACTATCAGAATTGAACTCTTCGACCCTGATAACATCTTCCTCGATGCCATTAATCATAAAAGTTTGATTTGATATTTTTCTATATTCATTTTTCTTTAAATATTTTCCATCTGCCACCTGGTATCTAAAGATAACTTTATTTGGCATATTGCTTAAGTCATTTAATAAAGCAATAAATAGACTTAGGGGGTCGAGTATGTTTCCGCCCTCTGTTTTAAAGGCTTTTGTATCTAGCTTAGGCGTTGTGGATTCAGATATAACCGTGTTGTTTTTAGAAGATATATTAACAATATAGCTTTTGGTCAATTCTTTATCCTTTAATTCATTTATGATATATTTCTCACTGTCTACTCCATAATCATTAATTACAAATATACTTTTTGCCTCTATAGATATATCACCAAATAATTTTGCAACTCCAGTTGTTTTTGCATTCGCTGTATATTCATATTTATTTTCATAAAAATTAAGTATTCTTGTTTCGGTAGCTACCTTAATATTGTCAATAACAAGTTTGTAATCTGCAATAAATGAGCTTAAGGCAAAAACATTGCAGTTAAAAATAACAAAAAATATAAATAGAGGTATTTTAATCATATAGGTTTATTGTCCAGTAGCGCAACATTGTTCATTAACTTGAGCCTCCCTTGAGCAAACCATCGCAACACTTTAGGATATATTATATGCTCCTCAGCAAGCACTCTTTTGGCTAAACTATTAGGATTGTCAGAAGGCAGAATATTTATAGCTTTTTGGGCAATAATTGGGCCGCCATCAAGCTCTGAAGTTACGAAATGGACGCTAACTCCATGCTGTTTTTCTTTTGCATCTATGGCTCTTTTGTGTGTATTTAGACCTTTAAATTTTGGCAGTAGTGACGGGTGAATATTTAAAATTTTTCCTAAATATTTATTAGTGAAATATGGCGATAAAATTCGCATAAAGCCAGCTAATATTATTATTTCTGGATTATATTTATCAATAACCTTAATAAGTTTAATTTCGAACTCTTGTCTAGATGAGAATGTTTCATTATCAATTATATGAGTATCTATCCCCTCATTTTTTGCCCTATCAATTCCAAAAGCATCAGTCTTATTGCTAATAACACAATCAATATTAAGACCTATATAAGAAGAATTGTCTACTATTGATTGAAGGTTAGAACCGCTACCTGAAATTAATACTATTGCTTTCAATGAAGTATTTTTATAGTCCCCATCTAGATGGAGATTTGTTTATCTTTAGTTGGGACAATCTCGCCAATTAACCAAGATTTTTCACCCAAACTGTTTAGTAGCTCTATAGCATTATTGCTATGTTCAGCAGGCAGAACAATTATCATGCCTATGCCACAATTAAAAACACGATACATTTCCATCATTTCTATATTGCCTTGTACTTGCAACCATTTAAATATTTCAGGCAGTTGGAATGATTTAGAATCAAGTTTAGCCATTAAATTTTTTGGCAGAACTCTTGGAATGTTTTCAATTAGCCCTCCACCAGTTATGTGTGATATTGCATTTACAGGAAATTTTTTAATAAGAGAAAGAACCGACTTAACATATATTTTAGTTGGCTCAATCAAAGCTTGTAATTGTTCATCTGATGGTTCAGAATTCTCTAAAACCTTTCTAATTAGAGAGTAGCCATTGGAGTGTGGGCCTGAAGAAGATAATGCAATAATATGATCACCATTATTGACTTTAGATCCATCAATAACCCTACTTTTTTCTGCAATACCAACACAAAAACCAGCTAAATCATAATCATTTCCTTGGTACATTCCTGGCATTTCAGCGGTTTCACCACCTATTAGAGCGCAGCCAGATTGTCTGCACCCCTCTCCAATACCTGAAATCACAGAAGTGGCAAGATCATTATTAAGTTTGCCAGTAGCATAGTAGTCAAGAAAAAATAAAGGTTCTGCCCCCTGTACAATTAAATCATTTACACACATAGCGACCAAATCAATTCCTATTGTGTCGTGCTTATTTAGCATTTCAGCTACCTTTAGTTTAGTGCCAACACCATCTGTACCAGATATCAAAACAGGATTTTTGTATTCATTAATCGGCAGTTCGAACATTGCCCCAAAGCCACCCAAACCAGCAATCACCCCATCTCTGTTTGTGGATCTAGCTATCGGCTTTATTTTGTCAATTAGTTCGTTTCCTTTTGATATATCAACGCCAGAGTCTTGGTAAGTCAATGATGACATTAGTATTTTTCCGTATAATTGTTATTATTTAAGCTAAAGAAATGAATTTTTCGTCAATTCCAAATGCTCTCTCGATTTTAAGGATTATTTTAACAGTACCTGTTGTTATATCACTGTTAAATCAGCAATATTTCTTGACAATTGTTATCTTTTTTATTGCGGGTATAACTGATGCCTTGGATGGATGGATTGCTAAACGATTTTCTTGTCAGACTCGTCTAGGTTCAATATTGGACCCTTCTGCCGATAAGTTATTATTGATGGCAAGCTTTGTAGCACTATATATGATTGGCCTGTTGCCTATTTGGCTTTTAGTGCTGATATTTGTTAGAGACGTTATGATTATTGCTGGTACAGTTGGTTACTTTATAGGTTCCAATGCATCAGAAGATGATTTGTTGACGCCATCAAAACTGTCAAAAATAAATACAGGACTCCAAATCTCACTAGTATTATATTTAATTGGGTCTCAAATTTATATAGCTCCAAATCAGTTTACAATAATATTTTTTATAGTTGTTGCAACAACAACCGTGCTTAGTGGAATCGACTATATTTGGATCTGGGTAGAAAAAGTTTTATCTAAAGAGGCTCGTAAATGAATCAACTTGGATTGCCATTTAGGCTTGATTCAAAAATGCTTTTAAGTAACCTTATCAAAGAAAAAAACAAGCAGGCTATCTCATTCTTGATAAACCTATTTACGGAAAAATCATCAAATATAGTCTATATTTATGGTCCTAAATCTAGCGGGAAAACCCACATATTACAGGGTTGTGCGTTTGAGGCATTGGAATTAAATTTGAAGGTTTTCTATATTGATTTCTTGCAAGATAACCCGGATGAAGTATTGGCAAACCTAGAAACCTATGACTGGGTAATTATTGACAATGTGGAGCAATTAAATAAACTACAACAGCAAGATTTATTCAGTCTTTATAATGCCTCTAATAGCAAAGGATTAAAACTTATTATCAGCGCAAAAGTTTTGCCTAGCGATTTAAAAATACTAAAAGATTTAAAGACGCGTCTTTCATTGGCCACAATATTTTCCCTTAAAGCTCCTGACGATGTCACAAAGCAAGAAATTATTAAACGCCATGTAGCAGATAAAAATCTAAAAATAGATTACCATATTTACGATTATCTTTTTAAACACTACTCAAGAGATCTGACTGACTTATTGAAACTAATAGAACTCTTGGATGAAGTTTCTTTACAAAGAAAAAGTAACATAACAATACCACTGGTAAAGCAGGTTTTAAAAAATTAATTATTCTTTCTGGAAGTACAATTTATTAAGTTGAATTGACAAGTGTAATTGCTGCTTAGAATTAAACTATAGGAAGTAATAGGCTTAGCAATTGGTCTTTTGTGTGTTTATAGCGTGCATAGATATTATAATATGTCATTTTATTTATAGCGAAATAGTTCATGGACTACCTTCCTATTTTTTTCAAGATTAAGAACCAATCCTGCCTAGTTATCGGTGGCGGTGAAATTGCATTTCGTAAAATTAATTTATTGCTAAAAGCCGAAGCTAAGGTCACCTGTGTGGCTACTAATTGCTGTGCAAATATAGAAGAAATAGCTAAAAAAAATAAAATCACATATATTAATAAAGAGTTCGACTCAAGAGATATTAACAATCAGCGATTAATTATTTCAGCAACCGATAATTCTTTACTAAATAAAGAAATTTCTAAACTAGCAAATGCAGCAAATATCCCAGTTAATGTGGTTGATTCACCAGAACTTTGTTCCTTTATTATGCCCTCAATTGTCGATAGACACCCAATAGTAATAGCGATTTCTTCTGCTGGTAAAGCTCCAGTCTTAGCAAGATTAATTCGCTCTAAGTTAGAAGGCACGATACCTCATGCATATGGTAAGTTAGCCGAGCTAGCTGGAGCCTTTAGAGGCAAGGTAAAGGAAAAATTTGACAATATAGAAGATAGGCGGCACTTTTGGGAAAAAGTCTTCTCTGGAGTCATTGCAGAGAAAGTTTTTTCAGGAAAGCTAAATGAAGCAAGGTTAGACCTTGAGAGTCAGTTAACAGACAGCGAACCCACTAAATTGGGAGAAGTTTATTTGGTTGGTGGCGGACCTGGAGATCCTGATTTATTAACCTTTAAAGCCTTGAGATTAATGCAGCAGGCAGATGTAGTGTTATATGACCGTTTAGTTTCTGATGGAGTTATGGAGCTAGTTCGTCGTGATGCCGAACTTATATATGTTGGAAAAGAGAGAGACAACCATTCAGTCCCGCAAGGAAACATTAATCAGTTGTTAGTTAATTTAGCTAACCAAGGAAAAAGAGTTTGTCGTTTAAAGGGCGGAGACCCTTTTATTTTCGGGCGTGGTGGCGAAGAAATTGAGACCCTTTCAGAGAACGGCATACCCTTTCAGGTTGTTCCTGGAATAACTGCAGCTTCTGGCTGCTCAACTTATTCTGGAATACCATTGACCCATAGGGATTATTCGCAATCATGCAGATTCGTTACAGGCCACCTTAAAGATGGAACCATGAACCTTCCTTGGAATGAGTTGGCTGTAGAGCAACAGACTATTGTTTTTTATATGGCTCTAAAAGGTGCCCAATATTTATCAAAAAATTTAATCTTAAATGGTATGCGCAGTGATATGCCTGTCGCTTTGGTTGAAAAAGGAACAACGCCAGACCATAGAGTACACACCACAACATTGGCTGAACTACCCCAACTGGTAGCTAGTAGTGATATCCATGCTCCAACTCTAATTATTATTGGAGAAGTTGTAAAGCTTAGAGAAAAACTAAATTGGTATGACAATCAAATAAAATTATCAGACTAATTATTTGAAAATTCTAATTAAAATTAAATTTTTATTATGTTTACTAATAAACTCTAAGAGTTAGTTTATATAAGCCTACATTCATAGTTATTAAAGATGAAAAAATTCGGATGGTTAGGTATAATTCAAAAACTTCGCGGGAGTGGTGGAATTGGTAGACACGCTGGATTTAGGTTCCAGTGTCGTAAGACGTGAGAGTTCGAGTCTCTCCTTCCGCACCATACATTGACAATCAAGACTTCTTAGGAGGTCTTTTTTTTCGCCCAAATCTATTGTTACATCTACTTTTGAGAGTTTTGTTATCTATCAAGAATTATCATAGATAATCAATCTAACCGTTTAATATCACGCAAACTGGTATATAATTTGGTGCATATTTTGAAAAACCTACTGGCATATAATAGACGTTATCACCTTACTGTCAGAGGAATTGAAAGAAAGAAGCGCTTCGTCCGGCTTTACATGAATTATTGGTACCAAAATACACTTAGGAGATCTGGTGATGTCACTACTAGCCCTCGGTCCAGATGACGGCCTACATTACGAATACCAGCCACCTGCTGAAGGCATGCCAACTATTATCTACGTCAATGCTCTTACCGGCCATCTCGATGCTTGGGCGGGGGTAATTGAAAACGGTTGCCAGCAGGCAGGTCTTGGAAGTCTGCGCTACAACCTGCGTGGCCAGGAGGATAGTCCAGCAGCAGCCCACCGCAAACTAGACCAGAAATTGATTGTTGCAGACCTAAATAGGCTAATCACCGAACTTACCCCTCCACGGCCAATTCTGTGCGGATTATCCATCGGTGGCCTGTTCGCAGCGCGAGCCATTCTTGCCGGTGTTCCAGCTGAGGGTCTGGTGCTGCTCAATACTCTTC
>FUWD013183426.1_pt1 | contig 10725 bp, 9 predicted proteins | sample 1063281 | NCBI WGS metagenome assembly FUWD01 (sample SAMEA79048168, study PRJEB19326) | metagenome | biome: marine
AGGTACTATAATCACCGATTCAATTGAAGGAATACGGCTAACGATTTCTCGGATTTTGAGAAGACAATCATGTTCTTTGCCGTTGTAGTGATATGCGTTGACAGTTATCAAAATTTTTGGTGAAATTTGTCCCAACCTATCGTTAATGCCGTTAATTCCAAAGTCCGGAGAGCAGGAAGACCAAATTGCTCCAAGACTCGCAGTTGCCAGCATTCCGATAACGGCTTCCGGACAATTTGGCATAACTGCTGCGACACGATCATTTTTTGAAACTCCAAGGGACTTCAATCCGGAGGCGCATTGTGCCACTGCATTCCGTAGTTCTTCGTAACTAAGGGAGCTTGTTGATCCATTTTCACCAATAAAACAGAGTGCTTCATTTTCATCATTACCCTGTGCCAACAAATTTTCTGAAAAATTCAACCTTGCCCCCTCAAACCATCCGGAAGGTTCAGTACCAATTTTTTCACTAAATTTGGATTTGCTCATAACTTTGCTCCACGCCACAGAAGAGCGGACATCACAATCACGCCATACTTCTTCCCAGAATAGTTCCGGATAATCGATTGACCACTGGTGTAAAGTCGAATATTCGCAATCCGAAAGCTCGTACCGTTCCTGTACTTTTTTGCTGAAGCGTGTAAGCAGAGTTTTTTCCTGTTCTTCAGGACTTGGCTGCCAGAGAGCTGTGGGCATATTTCTCAGTTTGTTATTTAAATTTCAGATCAATAAGTTTTGCAGTTATGGTTCCGTCCCAATCTTCCGGAATAATTTCATCGATAGGGAAGCCAAACTCTTTTGACTGTCCCGGTTCCAAAGGTAAAGAATCACTGAAAGAATAATTATTCACCGGATAAAATTTATGAACCTTGGAAGATTTTCCATCTTCGCCTATGAAGTGAACATTCACTGTTGCAATCTTAATCGTGTTTTCTCCATTGTTTTGGATCACACCAAAAATAGCGGTTCCCAACTTGCCTTTAGAAGTTCCAGCGCCTACCCTTACATTCTGAAGTTCTACTTTAGCCAATTCATTTTTTAATTCTTCAAGCTTAATTTGCTGAAAATACAAGGTGATGACTGACAGAACAATTACAATAATTCCGAGAATAAACAGTTGTTTGTGGCGATTGAAAAACATTGCTGAATGATCCTGTTAAATATTTCTACTGGGAGGATGTGACTCTTACTATAGAGAAAATATCTGGGAAATGTCCAACTTTTTGAGATTCTTTGAAAAATATTAGAGAAGGATCAAGGTTGATTTATTCAATCATTTTGTGCTTATTTTCTTTTTTAAATTGATTTAATTGGTTTTTTTTAAAAAAAAGTATTGAAGAAGACGCTTTCCATAGTTATAGTATGTTCACGGTATTCTCACAGTCTCCACTAATCCGAGTTTCAGGAAGAGGTACAAGATATCTTTGGAGGAGAATCAGGTAGGAAAATTTATGAAGAGTTAATTTCAAAAAATCTGTAGCAAAAATATTTTAGACAAATCGGAGGAGCGAATGGTAAAAGTTGACATTGTACGGGCTATCCAGCTGGGAACTCACTTACAGTTTGGCGAAGCAGAAAAATTGGTCAACGATATGTTGGACATGATCAAAGATAAATTAGAGAAAGGTGAGGATGTACTCATCACAGGTTTAGGAAAGTTTGAGTTACGTAACAAAAAATCTCGACCTGGACGTGATCCAAAATCAAAAAGGGATTATGAGATTTCTGCACGAAAGGTTGTGACATTTCATCCCTCTAAAGTCTGGCGTGACGAATTGAACAATAATAATTAAATCATTTCCCTCCATGCAATTTAAGGCAATCTGCTTTGATTTAGACGGGACATTGATAGATAGTTTAGCCGACTTAGCACACTGTACAAATACAATACTTTCAAAAAGAGGATTCCCAGAACACCCCGTAGATGCATTTCGCTATTTTGTAGGAGATGGAGCGAAAATGCTTATTACCCGTTCCCTTCCTGAAGAAGTCCGAAAAGAACCTCTCATAGAAGAATGCAGACAGGATTTTGAGACAGCATACCGTGAGTGCTGGGATGAACATACTCAGCCTTATGATGACATTCCTTTATTGTTGGATGAATTGGAATCCCGCAAACTTAAGCTGACAGTTTTGTCTAACAAACCTCACGAATTTACATTGCTTGCAGTCAAGCATCTTTTGCCAAATTGGGAATTTGAATTGGTTTTAGGCCAACGGGAAGGCATTCCACGCAAGCCCGATCCTGCTGGAATGATTGATATTTGCGAGCAGTTGGAAATTCCAGCGAGGTCTTTTCTTTATTTGGGAGACACTGCAACCGATATGAAAACAGCCACGAGTGCCGGATGTTTTCCGTGGGCGTGCTTTGGGGATTTCGACCGGAAAAAGAACTGAGAGAAAACGGTGCCCAAGCAATCATAAGCGCACCTTTGGAATTACTTGATTTACTTGACTAAAACCTGTTACTTCAAAACTTCCTTAATCGTTTCCGCCACAAACTGCGTTACCATTTTCTTCCGGAAGCCCAAAGTCATATCCGTATTGTCCATCGGTTTTGCCAGTTTTGCCGCTACTTGAGCCGCATTTTCAATCCGTGTCAGGCTCCCTTCCGCAGTGAGTGAACTACCCACCAAAAGTTTTTCCGCCTCAAACGCCCGCAGTGGACACGAAGCCACCGCACCTAAAACAATCCGGGCTTCCATACAATTTCCGGATGTGTCCAAACGCAATGCTACTGCCACGCCAAGCACCGGAAAATCAATTGCATCCCGCCGACTTAATTTGCGATAATTCATTTTCCATCCTTCATGAAACGGTAGGCGAATGGATACCAGCAATTCATCCGGAGTTTTGTTGAGAAAATCCATTCCGTCATTTTTGTAAAATCCTCCTGCCGGAACAATGCGTTTACCGTCAGGATTCATCAACTGAAATTCCGCATCCAAGGCGACCATCACCGGAGCGCAATCAGAGGACGAAACCGCCAAACATTTTGGACTGCTCCGCGCCACCCAGCAAATAGAGCTGTTTTGCATCGGACTTTCCGGTTTTTTCAAACAAAATCCAAGTGCTTTGCGCCATGGAAATGTTTGGTTGTAATAATTACATCGTGTATCCAAACACAAATTTCCGCCAATGGTTCCCATATTCCGCAACTGTGGCGCAGAAACCAAAGATGCTGCTTTTGCTAATGCCGGAAAATTTTTGAGGATTTCCGGATGTTCCGCAACTTCACTCAAAGAAACTCCGGAACCAATCATTAATCCATTTCCGGAGTCATCCAAACTAATGCTGCGAAGTTCTGCTAATTTCCGCAAACCAATCAGTGTTTTCGGTGTGAATTGCCGACGTTTCATATTCGGGAACAAATCTGTTCCTCCGGAAACAAACATCGCCGAGTCACCGCACTCTGTTTTCAGTGCAACAGCCTCAGCAATGCTGTTTGGAGCTTGATATTCAAATGGTGGTAAGCGCAACATAATTAATTAAGACACGAATTATTCTCTGTCAAAGTGACAGAGAAGCATACAGAACCGTCAACTGTCAACTGTCAGCCGAATTCACTTTGATGGCTTCCGGAAATGTGATTTTTGGAAATTTCTTTGGGCCGACTCTTCCAATAACCCCGGACCCTCCGGACTTTCCGGATTTTAGCTCTTTTAAACCTTGATAAATTTTTTCCGGAGTAATCGGCACTTCATCGACACGCACACCGACCGCATTGTAAATCGCATTGGCAATGGAGGGCATGATCGGCAGTAATGGTCCTTGGCCGGCTTCTTTGGCACCGTACGGCCCTTCCGGATCATGCGTTTCTACTAAAAATGTTTCGATTTCCGGCATATCGAGTGTGGTCAAACTTTTGTAATCCAACATCGACGGAGTTTTGTGCAAACCTCCGGGGTTGTCTTTTCCGGTGCGATAAATTTGTTCTTCCATCATGGCCTCACTCAAACCCATGTACGCACTGCCTTCGACTTGTCCGATGACCAATTTTTCGTTGATCGCTTGTCCGATATCGTGTGCCATCCAGAGTTTGTCCACACGATAAATTCCACTTTCCGGATCACAAGTGACTTCGGCAACACAAGCGGAATAGCTGTAATTCGGTGACGGCCCCACACCTGCGCCTTTGTATTTTCCGCCGCGACTAGGTGGTGTGTAACTGCCGACGGAACCCAGCATACCGTATTTTGTTTCTGCCCATTGCACGGCATCCACAAAGGGAACAGGTTCTCCGGAACCGTTTTTTGATAAAACAGAACTATTCCGGAGCATTAATTTTTCTGCCGGAATTTTCAAAACTTCGGATACGGCTGACAATATTTTTTCACGTAAAGGACGAGCAGCGTCAATGGCCGCATTTCCGGTCATCAGTGTTACACGACTGGAATAACTTCCCAAATCGACCGGAGTTAAATCTGTATCCGCTGTGACCACAATAATATTCCCAATGTCGATTCCCAGTTCCTCGGCCACAATTCCGGCCAGCACAGAATTTGATCCTTGACCGATGTCCGTGCTTCCGCAAAAAACAGTTACGCCGCCACCGCGGTCAATTTTGATTTGCACTCCGGAATGCGGCATTTTGTTCCAGTAAACAGGCAGGCCCGCACCGCTCAAATAAGAACCGCATCCCAGCCCAAAACCTTTGCCCAGAGACGATCCCGTTCGCCGCTGCTGGAATCTGGAAGCCTCCGTGACTTTGCGGATGCACTCACCCAAACCGTTGGTGGTCACTGTGAGGTGGTTCACGGTTTTACTGTTGTCCGGTATCAAATGCCGCAAGCGTAATTCTGCCGGATCCAGTTCCAAATCCTCAGCAAATTTGTCAAGCAAAACTTCCAGCGCAAAACGGGGCTGCGGCGTGCCGTGTCCTCGTTTGGGACCGCATGGAGCTTTATTGGTGAAAACCCGCATCGCTTCAAATTTGTAATTTGCAATCGGATACGTCACTGTCTGCAAAGCACCGGTGTAATAGGTACTGGCAACACCGTAACTTCCGTATGCTCCGCCATCCAGAAAATTACGAAAATGCAAAGCCGTGATTGAACCGTCTGACTTCATTCCGGCTTTGACCCACATCAATACCGGATGACGTCCACGATGTGTGTAAAAAACTTCTTCGCGGGTCAAAGTCAATTTTACCGGACGACCTGTCATCATGGCCAGTTTGCACACAACCATTTCATGTTGAAACGGATCTGTTTTTCCGCCAAATCCTCCACCAACCGGAGTCGCAATTACACGAATTTGACTGGCCGGCATTTCCAAAACTTTGGCCAGAGCACGGTGAACATAGTGCGGAGTTTGCGTGGAAGACCAAATCGTGATCCGTCCATCGGCTCCGTGTTGAGCGACGGCAGAGTGTTGTTCAATCGGCAAATGTGTGTTGCCTTCGTAATAATAAAGTTCTTCACGAATATGGTCTGCTTCTGCAAATCCGGTTTCGATGTCACCAAATTCGAGAGCAACTTGTTTGTGAATATTTCCGGAATCGGCATATTCGTGAATTTGCGTTTTTGAAATTTCAGTTTCTTCCAAGGATTTTAAACCGTCTTCAATGGTCAAAACAGACGGCAAAAGCTCATATTCGACGACTATATCTTCGAGTGCAGACTCTGCTGTTTCTTCGTCAATGGCCGCCACTGCCGCCACCGGATCGCCAATCATGCGCACTTTGTCCACACACAACGATTCCTCGTCCTGACTCACCGGCAAAATCCCAAAAGGAATCGGCAAATCTTTGCCCGTCATGGCCGCCACGACTCCGGGTCGTTTCAAAGCCTGTGTCAAATCAATGCTTTTGATCCGAGCGTGCGGGTGAGGACTGCGCAACATTTTGGCAAAGAGCATTCGCGGTAAAAACATGTCATCAGCATAAACGGTCTCACCTTTGGCTTTGGCCAAACCGTCTACTTGAGCCCAAGATTTACCAATCCATGTAAGGCCCGCTTGGAAATCTTTGTTTTCACTCATAAACTATTTGATGCTTGAAAAAATGAAAAAACAGTGTTTTATCTGGCCAGCAATTGTAAAAGTTGAGGATCCATATTTGCACCAAATCCCCATCCTTCTTTTTGATTTCTGCTTTTTGCTAAATATCATCTTGAAAACCAATCCAGCCGATATGCCTTTTCCAGCCGAATCTCTGTGATCAATAAATTGACATAATCTTCCTGAAAATCGAGGAAGATCATTGCCGAACGATTCTCTTGTTCTCGGTAACCGAAAGGTTCTCCAATCTGTTCCAAAACTTCTTGTGCCCTCGTTGTTCCTAATTTGAGAAAATTTGGAAGTTTTTCATCGGATAATTCCACTTTTCCAATCCGAGTTTTGGAACATCCAACCAGCAACATAAAAAGTAAGATGCCGGTGAACGGCAATAAAAAGTAAAATCTAGTCATACGATTACCTTGCGCTTCTTCTTGTACCGGGATTGTTGGAAGTTGCCGGAGCAAAAAATCCCCATCCACTGCCAGTTTTTTCAAGTTTCACTTCAGAAACGATTTGATCTGTAAGACGAATCACCAATTCATTTCCTTCATAAGTTCCATAGAGAAAAAAGTATTCTCCCCGTTCATGATTGTAAATGAGCGTTTCTTTGCCGGCCACGAAGCGATGAACCAGAGGTTCTCCCAAAGTGGTCATGATTTCTTCACTCGTTGTCTTTCCAACTTGGATGAAAGACGGAATTCCTTCATCTGCCTGAAATTTTCCAAAAGTGCTAACCGAACAGGAAGACACAAAAAATGTGATCCCAATACATGTTATGATCCTGAAAAAACGCATTTTAATCTTCATAGTGACTCTACTTCGAACATTTAGGAATTTTGCCGCATCACTGCTAATTCTCCAGCAGCTTGCTCTACGGCTTCTATGATTTTTGCGTACCCTGTACAGCGACACAAAGTTCCGGACAGGGCTTCTCGAATAGTATTTGAATCCGGATTTGAATTTATTTCAAGCAGGGCTTTGGCGGTCATCAACATTGCCGGAGAACAGTAACCGCATTGCGATGCACCTTGTTCTGCAAAAGCGGTTTGCAGTGGATGCGGAACCCCATTTTTTGCTAAACCTTCAATGGTTTGGATCTCCTGTCCCTGCACCTCAACAGGCAATATAAGACAGGCCAAAACCGGTTCTCCGTCAATCAACACCGAACAGGCTCCGCACTCACCCAACTCACAACCGTGTTTGGTTCCGGTGAGGTACAAATCTTCACGCAAAACTTCCAGCAAAGTTTTGTGAGTCGAAGTCCAAACCTCGTGAGTTTCGCCGTTGATTTTGAGAGTTAAAAGTTGTTTCAATTTAATTTTATTTTTGTTATCAGCCACAGATTTCGCAGATAGTCCCGGATATTTTTCTATCCGTTTTTATCCGTGTTGTCTGTGGCTAACTTATTTTTCCACATGAAAGCGTTTGGCCTTCATTTCAAAACGAGGCAGAGTTCCGGAAGGCACAACTTTTATTTCCGGGCGTAAACTCAATTCGTTCTGTATTGCTTGGTCCACAGTATGTCGAGAAGTTTCTTCGTCAGCGTTTTTGCTTATTTCCAAATCAATCGTCAAATGTGCCATTTCCCGTTCAGTTGAAACCGTGATCCGGAATTCTTCAACTGCCTCACATTGACGAACTAAATTTTCCACTGCGCTGGGAAAAACATTGATTCCACGCACAACCACCATGTCATCTGACCGTCCCAGAACCCCGCCTTCGAAACGAACAAAAGTGCGCCCGCATTCGCAAGACTCCGGATTAAGCCGTACAAGATCTCCGGAACGGTAACGGATTACCGGATATCCGATGCGCCCCAAATTGGTGATAACCAGTTCGCCTTGTTCTCCTGCCGGAACCGGTTCCAGAGTTTCCGGATTCAAAACCTCAACTATGAATTCACTTTCGATGGCATGTGTTCCGTTTGGTTGAATTTCGCATTCAAAACTGTGTGCCCCTACTTCTGAAGCTCCCGCGTGATCGTAACATTTTGTGTTCCAAACAGATTCAATACGGGCTTTAGTTGCCGGAATATTGGCTCCAGGTTCTCCGGCATGAATCAAAGTTTTCAATGGAATTTCACACAAATCAAATCCGGAATCCCGAGCCACTTCCGCCAAACGCAAAGCATAAGTTGGAGTACAGCACATGGCCGTCGCACCAAGTTCTTTCATCAAATGCAACCGCTGCAATGAATCCCGCCCTCCGCCAGGAATCATCAAGGCTTTAATTCCTTTTGCACCCTCGACTGCTGCCCAAAAACCAATGAATGGTCCAAAAGAAAATGGTACAAACAAACGATCATTTTCCGTCAAACCTGCTCCTGCCAAAACATAACCCCAGCAATGCCCCCACCATTCCCAACTTTCCGGGGTGTCTATAACTCGCAGGGGAGTTGCGGTGGTTCCGGATGTCTGGTGAAAACGAGAGTAAGCGGATTCCGGGAAAGTCGCATTGGTTCCAAAAGGCAAAGCATCCTCCTGGGCTTGTACTAACTCCGCTTTGGTAGTCAGCGGTAAACTCGCCAAATCACTTAAGGTTTGTATCGCTTCCGGATGAATTCCCGCGGCATCCAGCTTTCCCGTATAAAAAGGGTTGTTCCCATAAATTTTTCCCAGCATGGAATACAACTTTTCGATTTGTAGTAATTCCAATGCTTCGCGGGGCATGGTTTCTACTGACTGCTCGAAAAATCGCATTAAGTGTTTCTTATCTGTTTGTCGATCTACTGAAGTAGAAACAATTTTAAAAAAATTATCGTCCGCCGACAAGAATTGAGTCAATTTTCAAAGTGGGCTGACCAACAGTTGTCGGAACCCAGCCACTGGCCGCTCCGCACATTCCTGCCGCCAAATCCAGATCATCGGCAATCATCGAAATTTGCGACAGGACATCGAACCCCTTGCCGATCAGCGTTGCTCCGCGCACTGGTTCAGCGATTTTGCCATTGCGGATAGCATAACCTTCCTGCACTGCAAAATTGAATTCACCAGTCCCCGGATTGACAGATCCGCCACCCATTTTTTTTGCATACAGGCCAAATTTAATGGAACGCAGCATTTCTTCAATCTCGTGCGGTCCGGGAGCAATAAAGGTGTTGCGCATACGGGAAACCGGAGCAAATTTGTACGATTCGCGTCGTGCAGAACCGGTACGGGAAATACCGACTTGACCTGCACCGATACGGTCACTGAGGTAATTATTGAGTATTCCGTTTTCGATTAGTACGGTTTTTTGCGTCGGCGTACCTTCGTCGTCCACATTACACGAACCCCATTTGTTTGCAATAGTTCCATCGTCTATTGCAGTAAGAATCGACTGGCCGACACGCTTTCCTATTTTTTCGCAAAAAGGAGATGCGTTTTTTCGGATCGCTTCTGTTTCCAATGGGTGACCGCAAGCCTCGTGGAAAATAACACCGCCGAATCCATTACCCAAAATCACAGGCATTTTTCCTCCATCGATGTATCCTGCAGCGGCCATACGCAACGCAGATTGTGCCGCATTTTCTGCAAGTTCCTCCAAATTCAAATCCTGAAAAAATTCATAACCACCCAAAACTCCTGGACTTTCAGACGCAGTTTGGGGTCCATCGCCTTTTTCTGCAACTGCAGAAAGACGCATCCTAGAATAATTTCGTGAGTCTTCGGCCCATAAACCCTCGCTGTTGGCTATAAGTACCGAGCGTTTTTTTTCAGACATGTTGACCGTGACCTGTTGAATATCGTCACCGTGATTACGGGTTTTGTTATCCAGTTCCCTTAGCAGTTCAACGCGCTCAGACTTGCTCACCGTTTCTGGATTTACGGCTATATGGTGAATGTCTTCGATGGACTGAGGCTGAAGGGATTGCATATCTCCGGACTGCCCTTCTTTCTGGGATTGCCCTAAATTGCCGGTGAGTTTAAGCAAATTGGCTTCGTCAGGATCACTGCTGTAACCGTAATAGGCTTCGTTGCCGTAAAGAAGACGTACCCCTATTCCAAATGAGTTTGAGGAATTGATTTCTTCAATTTTCTGATCAAGCAGATTGATAGAAGAAGCAACAGAGTCCTCTACAAAAACTTCAGTAAAGTCTGCCCCCTGCTGAAGTCCATACTCCAAAATTTTTGCAACCGTGTTTTCGTTGAGCATAGTTTTTCCCGGGAAAGGTTGTTTCGATTAACTTTAAATAATATGACAGTTTTGATTAATTATTTTAAAGCATAATTGACAGTGGTGCAATCCGGAAACGTTAATCAAACTACGTTGTATTCCGGAATCAAGCGCTTCTCAGCAAATCGGTTGTAATCCAACTTGCTGATGTCAACGGTGGTGGCTTCACCGTCTATGAGAATTTCGGCCATCAACTTTCCACAAATTGGGCCCTGCATGAATCCGTGTCCTGAAAATCCGCTAAGCAAGTAAAATCCTTCCACCGGTGTAGGGCCGATTATGGGATGTGCATCCGGAGTCATTTCGTACAGTCCAGCTTGTCGTGCCTGGATTCCGGAGTTACCCAGCAAAGGCATTCGCTGTATTGCAGATTCAATGTGTTTCAATTCCCACTCGGAATCAATTCTTTGATCATCTCCAATTTTTTCGTTGGGATTCGACATGCCCGTAAGCAGTCCGGAACCTTCCCGGTGAAAATAGAGACTTTGCGCAAAATCAATGACAAATGGGAAGTCTTCCGGAAGTTCCTGAATTGCTTCAGTGACAAACCACTGACGCCGCAGTGGAAAT
>FUWD013185483.1_pt1 | contig 10724 bp, 15 predicted proteins | sample 1063281 | NCBI WGS metagenome assembly FUWD01 (sample SAMEA79048168, study PRJEB19326) | metagenome | biome: marine
AGAAGTTTTTTCAAAAATTCACTTAAGTAAAATTAAAAAACAGTCCTTAATAAAGTTTTTTTAATGAAAAAGACAATTTTAATACTTTCATCGGATCCTCATGGAATAAATTATGAAATAATTAAGAAATCTATTTCTTTTTTTGATAAAAAAACAATAAAAACGAATATATTTTCATAGGTGATAAAAAAGATATTTTAACTAGTCTTCCTAATAATAAAAAAAAAATATTAAATATATTAAATGTACCAAAAGATAATAATTCGACTAAAAAATATTTAAAAAATTGTTTTGATAAGGCTTTTAATCTTTTAAAAAATAAGAAAGCCAACGCTATTATAAACTTACCCCTTAATAAAAAAAATTTACCAAAAAATTTTCCTGGTGTAACAGAGTATATTAGTCACTCTTTTAACGTTTCTAATAAAGAAACAATGCTACTCTATGCTGATAGTTTTTCGGTCTGTCCGAACACAACTCACATACCTTTGTCTCAAGCCAGTAAAAAATTAACGAAAAAAAACATTATAAAAAATGTAATTAATATTAATAAATTTTATAAGAAAATTATTGGTATCAAGAGACCAAAATTATCAATTATGGGCTTCAACCCTCACAATGGTGCTGATTTTAAAAAAAAATTAGAAGAGCAAACAATAATCACACCTGCTTTAAATGTTTTAAAAAGAAAAAAATAAACATCACCGGACCAATTCCTCCAGATAGCGCCTTTAATCAAGTAAAATTAAATAAAATAAATTGTTTAATAGGAAACTATCATGATCAGGTTTTGCCTACTTTTAAATATATTAACAAATTTAAAGCAATCAATATTACTTTGGGACTTCCGTTTTTGAGAATATCTCCAGATCACGGGCCAGCCGAGAATATTAAAGGAAAAAACTTAGCAAATCCTGAAAGTTTTTTATTTGCACTACATTTTTTTGAAAAATATTCAAAAAAAATATGAAAAAAAAATTCGGACAGAATTTTTTAAAAAATCAGCAAATAATTAATGAGATAATTAACTTTTCCGAAATTAGCAAAGAATCGTCTGTATACGAAATTGGCCCCGGCGATGGTGCTCTTACTAGAGAAGTTATAAAAATAAATCCGAAAAAATTTATAGCTGTTGAAATTGATATTGGTCTAAAAGATAGACTAGACATTTTATTCAACAACAAAAGACACCAGATAATTTATGCTGACGCACTAAAATTTGAAGAGACATCTTATTTTACAGACAAAACAATAGTGATTGGCAACCTTCCCTATAATATATCTATTCAATTATTAATTAAATGGATTCATCAATATTCTAAAAAAAAATGGATCAAAACAATGATATTAATGTTTCAAAAGGAGGTTGCAGAAAGAATTATTTCTGATCAAAATTCAAAAAAATATGGACGCATAACTCTTCTTGCTTCAGCATTATTTAATATATCATTTCTTATGAACATTAATAAAAAAGATTTTTTTCCGATTCCAAAAGTTGATTCGACTCTTTTAAAATTTGAACCTTTAGAAACACCTCATCTAGATGAGGAGCAAATATACAAACTAGAATTTTTATCAAATCAACTTTTTTCATCACGCCGAAAAAAATTAAAAAATAAAATATTGGCACTCTTTAATCCACAAATTATAAAAAAAACAACCTTGAACAATATTATGATCTAAGAGCTGAAAACCTTAGTAGAGATATTTTTTTCTCCTTGGCAAAACTTCTTTAATAAAAATTTAATATTTAGAAATAAATTGTCTTTGAGGAATATGATTGTGTATTTGAAGTATATTTTTAATTTTTTTAAACAATCATTAAGATTTGCATTAACGACAGCATAATCATATTCATGCCAATGCATGATTTCTTGTTTTGCCTTACTCATTCTTTTTTTATAAAATCAATGCTACCCTCTCTTTTTTTAATCTTTTTTCTAGTTCTTTAAGAGATGGTGGAACAATAAAAATACTAAGAGTATCATTTGCCATTTTTTTCCTAACTTGCCTTGCTCCCTGCCAGTCAATATCTAAGAGAATGCTTTTTCCTTTTTAATTTTTTCATCAATATTTTCTTTGAGTGTTCCATAAAAATTTCCAAAAACCTTGGCATGTTCAAGAAAAGCTTTTTGTTTAATTTTCTTTTTAAAAAATTCTATCGAAACGAATCTGTAATCCACACCATCTATCTCCCCTTTTCTTGGTTTTCTTGTTGTCAAAGAAACTGATAGTTTGATGTTTTTTTTATTGTATGTGAGTTTTTTGGCTATAGTAGTTTTTCCTGCCCCTGACGGGGAAGAAATCACAATTAGCAAACCTTTTTTTTTTACTTGTAACAGAAACTATTTAGCTGACTTTTCAACAAATCTAATAGCATCTCCAACAGTTAATATTTTTTCTGCTTCACTATCAGAAATTTCAGCACCGAATTCCTCTTCGAAGGCCATTACTAATTCAACTGTATCTAAACTGTCAGCGCCCAAGTCATCTATAAAGCTTGCATCATCAGTAACTTTTGCAGCATCTACTCCTAAATGATCAACGATTATTTTTTTATTTTATCTCCAACTTCACTCATGATTTTTTCCTTTTTTTTGATTTGTGTATTTTGATTTTTCTTTAGATTAATAAATGAAATTAATCAAGCCATATACATACCACCATTTATATGTATGGTTTCTCCTGTGATATAATTAGACATGTCAGAAGCTAAAAATATTACTCCATTTGCAATATCATTGCCCACTCCCATTTTTCCCATTGGAATATTGTTTAACAACATAGCTTTTTGATCTTCTTTTAGCACTGAAGTCATGTCTGTTTCTATAAAACCTGGTGATATGCAATTCACTCTTATATTTTTTTTAGCATACTCTCTAGCAAGTGATTTTGACATTGCTATCAACGCAGCTTTTGAACTTGCATAATTAACTTGCCCAGCATTACCTAAGTGGGCAACTACAGAAGTTATATTAACAATCGAACCCTTTTTGTTTTTTAACATCAACTTAATAGCTTCCTGGGACATTAAAAAACTAGAGGTCAAGTTTACATCAATAACTTTTGACCATTCATCTTTGCTCATTCTAATAGCAAGATTATCTCGAGTAATTCCAGCATTGTTTATTAAAACATCCAAACCGCCAAGTTGATTCATGCAGTTTTTAAATAAATTAGTAATTTGATGATGATCTGCAAGATCAAAAGCTTCAATTAAAATTTTGGGAAATTTACTTTTTGTTTTTTCCAAATTCTCCTTATTTGAACCTATAATTAAAATTTGAGAACCAAGTGAATATAATTTTTCCAATATAGATAACCCTATACCTCTTGATCCGCCCGTTAAAATTATTTTTTTATCTTTTAAATTTATGTCCATATTTCTAATTTTTGATATCCTCTAAGCTATTATAACTATTTATTAAGATCTCTTGTTTAAATCTTTTTAACATACCACTCAGGGCTTTACCTGGTCCAATTTCAAGAAAATCTGTTACAGAATTTTTTAACATGTATTCAATTATTTCTCTCCATCTAACTCTCTTATAAATTTGTTCAATCAAAAGTTTTTTAATTTGCTTACTATCAACCACTTCATTAGCACTAACATTCGAAATAATTGGAATAATAGGATTCTTCAAGTTACAATCTCTTATTAAATCTTTCATATTCTCTGATGCTGGTATCATTAATTTGCAGTGAAATGGGGCTGATACAGGCAAAAATATACTTTTTTTTGAAATTTTTTTTTTATATCCATAGTGCATTTTTCAACCTCCAATTTTTTTCCACTTATAACAATTTGTCCTGGGCAATTATCGTTTGAAATTTCAATTGATGGATAATTATTTTCATTTATTATTAATTCAACTTCACTAACCTCCGCTCCAAGTACTGCAGCCATACTTCCTTCTCCTGGGGCTACTGCAGTTTGCATAAACTCGCCTCTTGATCTAAGAATTTTTGCCGCATCAACAAGTGAAAGAGATCCTGCACAAACTAAGGCTGTATACTCTCCCAGTGAATGGCCAGCACAATAAGAAAAATTTTCAATTTTTATATTGTGTTGTTTTTGTAAAACCCTAAAAATCGCAACACCCGTTGTCATTATCGCTGGTTGTGTATTTGTAGTTAAATTTATATCTCCTATGCCTTCATTAAATATAATATCGCTTAATTTTAATTTTAAAGCCTCATCTACCTCATGATAAGTGTCTTTGGCTTCTTGGTAAGAATTATAAAGATCAAGGCCCATACCTACGTATTGAGAGCCTTGACCTGGAAATAATATGGATTTTTTCAATGTTCTAATTTTTTAATATATCTTGATAAGATATGCATAATATTATAATTAACAACTTTTTTTAATAACAAAACTTAAACTAATGAACTATTACGAACACACTTATATTACAACTCCTGAACTAAGCACTCAAGAGATCGAATCTGTGAGAAAAAAAATTACTGATATTCTTGAAAAAAATGAGAGTAAAATTGTTAAAGAAGAAGACTGGGGAATTCGAACTTTAGCTTATCCGATAAATAAAAGTACCAAAGGCAAATACAGCAATATTTATATCGAAGGCAATAATAAGGTTATTAAAGAAATTGAACAATTTGAAAGATATGATGATAGAGTAATAAAATTTTTATCTATAAAAATAAAAAAATTCCTGAAGAAAATTCTGAACTGGTAAAAACAGCTTAATGATGAAAAGAAAAAAAGATAAAAAAAAATTCAATAAGGGAGGAGCTAACTCATTATTTAATAAAAGCAATCAAAGACAAACTAAATCTTGTCCGCTAAGCGGCAAAAATGCTCCAGAAATTAATTATAAAAATCTCAAATTATTAAAAAAGTACGTTTCTGATACTGCTAAAATTCTACCAAGCAGGATTACAAATGTATCTTTAGGAAAGCAAAGAGCGCTTTCAAAAGAAATAAAAAAAGCAAGGGTTTTGGCTTTGATGCCTTACGTTGGTAATTAATATGCAAGTAATTCTTTTAGAAAATATTAAAAAATTAGGTACGATTGGAGAAAAAGTTACTGTAAGCGATGGCTATGCTCGCAATTTTTTACTAAAAAATAAGAAAGCTCTTATAGCTAATAAACAAAACACAGAACTATTTGAAAAACAAAAATCTGAAATTAATAAAAAAAATGAAATAGAAAAAGAAAAAGCAAAAGAAATATCCAACATTATTCACAATGCTGAGCTAGAAATACTAAAAGAAGCAATGGAAAATGGTCAGCTATACGGCTCCATTAGCATTAAAGAAATTATCGCGTTAGTCAAAACTCAAAAAAATGTTGAAATTTCTGCAGAAAAAATTGAGATCAAAGGTCAAATCAAAACTACTGGAATTTCTAAAATTTTTATCAATTTACACGCTGACGTACAGGCAGTTATCAACCTGAACGTTAAACCAAAAGTAGAATAACAAGTTTATATTTAATTAACTTTTCCACAAAATTAAGTAAAACATAAGATTGAAGATCACATCTCATCTAATACAACTCTAGTTAATGAGTTCTCTAAAAAATATTGAAATATTATCCAATCTAAATGAATCTCCTCAGAATTTAGAGGCAGAGCAAACAGTATTGGGATCTATATTGCTGTCAAATGAAATTTATGATGAAATAACAGATATAAACGAGGATTCTTTTTACAACCCTGTTAACAAAAAAATTTTCAAAATTATTCATGATTTAATGTCTAAAGGATTGCTGGCAAATCCTATAACATTAAAAAATTTTTTTTCTTCTGAGGATGAGCTAAGCGATATTGGAGGTAGCGAGTATTTAGTTAAATTGACAAAATTTTCTACTTCAAAACTACAGATTAAATACTATGTAAATCTACTTCATGATCTTAAAATAAGAAGAAGTTTGATTGATATTTCAAGAGAAACTTTAGATGAAGCGCTTAATAAAAATTCTGAGATAAATGCTGAGCAAATTATAGAGTCTGCTGAAAAAAAATTATTTGATATTGCTGAAAGAGGAAAATTTAATAGATCATATATTGAGTTCAAAGAAGCCTTAACCCAAACCATAGCAATGGCATCATCAGCATATAAGAATGAAGAAGGCATAGTTGGTGTGCCAAGTGGGCTTAGAGATTTAGATGACAGATTAGGAGGTATGCACAATCAAGACTTGATTATTATTGCTGGGAGACCCTCTATGGGAAAAACAGCATTAGCAACGAATATTGCATTTAATGCATCTAAATCATTACTTGCTAGAGGAAAAAAATCATCCATAATTTTTTTTCTTTAGAAATGTCATCAGAGCAATTGTCAACAAGAATTCTTTCAGAACAATCTAGAATTAAATCAAATGACATCCGAAGAGGAAAAATAAATCAAGATGATTTAGACAAATTTATTGAAACCTCTAGAAATTTAGAAAATCTTCCACTGTTTATCGATGATACTCCGGCAATAACCATATCAACCTTAAGTAATCGTGCTCGAAGAATTAAAAGATTACACGGACTAGATTTAGTAATTGTTGACTATATTCAGCTTATGAAATCAGGAAATTACAGAAATGAAGGAAGAGTACAGGAGGTTGCAGAAATTACACAAGGTCTAAAGGCTCTTGCTAAAGAATTAGATGTGCCTATTTTAGCACTATCACAACTATCTAGAGCTGTTGAACAGAGAGATGATAAAAAACCACAATTATCTGACTTGAGAGAATCTGGATCAATAGAGCAAGATGCTGACGTAGTAATGTTTGTTTATAGAGAAGAATATTATCTTGAAAAATTGGAGCCAAGAGTTGGAACGGCTGAGCACGTTGAGTGGCAAGAAAAAATGAATCTAGTGCATAATTTAGCAGAATTAATTATTGGAAAACAAAGACACGGTCCGACTGGTGTAATTAGGCTCGAATTTGAAAGCGCTTTTACCAAATTCAAAGACGCTCAGTCATAAAATCTTGGTTACAGACATATAGAAATCCACTATATAAATATCATTTAACACATGAACTTTTCTACTGGGCAAGTCGCTATTGATTTAAAGTCTATTAAACATAATTATTTATTTTTAAAGAATTTTTGCAAACCCGCAGAAATTGCTGCTACGGTTAAGGCCTCAAGCTATGGTCTTGGCGGAGAAAATAAGATTGTTGAAACATTGGTTAAAGTCAAATGTAATAAATTCTTTGTAGCTAATATTGTTGAAGCTTTAAAAATAAGAAAAAAATTTAAATCTATAACTATTTTTGTTCTTAATGGACTAAACAAAAATGAAGAAAAAGTATTTTTTGAAAATAACATAACCCCAGTCCTCAATAACTATAATCAATTTCAAAAATGGACTTATTATTTAAAAAAAAATTACAACATACCTTTAATGCTTCATGTTGATACTGGTATGAATAGATTAGGCTTTCAAAAAAGTGATATTGAAAAATTAAAAAAAATTAAAAAAAATTACAGCTATTTAAAGATATAACTATAATGAGTCATTTAGCTTGTGCAGATGATAAAAATAATCAATTTAATTTAGAACAAAAAAAATATTTTGACCAAATTAAAAAAGAATTTCCGGAGTGCAAATACAGTTTGGCAGCTTCGGGAGGCATATTTTTAGGAAAACAATACCATTATGATATGGTTAGACCTGGGATTAGTCTTTATGGTGGGAAAAGAACTTTTCATAAGAGGATTAAACATGCTGTCGCTTTAAAAGCTCCTATTATTCAAATTAATGAGGTCAAAAGAGGTGAATCAATCGGATATTCAAGAACATATTATGCAAAAGAAAATATTAGGACTGCTACAATTTCCATAGGTTATGCTGATGGTATGAATATAAGATTAACAAACAAAGGTTATTTTCATTTTCAGAAGAAAAAAATTCCAATAGTTGGAAGAGTTTCTATGGACTTAATTATTTTAAATATAACTAAATTTAAGAATAAGTTAAAAGTCGGTGATTACATAGACATATACAACAGAGACTACACAATAGACGATTTTGCTAAACAATCGGGTACAATTCCTTACAGAATTATTACTTGTATGTCGTCACGATATGATAAAAAATATATATAGAACGTTAATTTTCTATGTATAAAAATATAATTACTTTTCCCAAGACAATCCTAGTAATAATCTCAATAATAGTTCTGAGTTCCTTATATTTTGCAAAGGATTTCAAATTAGATGCTTCAGCGGATACTCTATTATTAGAAAATGACCCTGATCTGAAATATCTTAGAGAAATAAACGAGCGCTATGGATCTGAGGATTTTTTTATTTTAACTTATGAACCTAAAGGACCTACAGATAAAAATTCAATTTTAGAATTAGAAAAATTTACTCAAAAAATTAATGAATTAGAGTGGGTTAGCAAAACTATAAGTGTAATAAATGCTCCCCTACTTCAAAGCACAGATGAACCCTTAATTGATAGAATACAAAATTTAAAATACATAACAAATCCTGAAATTGATCTTGATACAGCCCTAAATGAACTTACTAAAAGCTCAGTATATAAAAATTTAATTATTAGTTCCGATGCTAAAACATTTGGAATTGTTGTTTATCTCAAAGACAATATTGAATATTTAAAAAAATATCCGAAAAATCACAACTTCTTACAGTTCAACAGTCTAGAGAACTCAATGACTCAGAAATAAAAAAATTGGATCAAGTAAATATTGATCTTGATATGTTTAAAAAAAAACAGGGACAACTTATTTCAAAATACAATCAAACTATTAAGAATTTAATAAAAGATCAGAATCAATTTGCCACCATAAGACTTAGTGGAATTCCCATGATAGCTGATGATATGATTACATTTATAAAAAAGGATATTGTTATTTTTGGCTTTGGTGTTTTTGCATTTATTATATTGATACTTTGGACAGTCTTTAGAGATTTTAAATGGGTTGCGCTCCCGCTTATCAATTGCTTTGTTTCCATCATAATTATGGTTGGATTTTTAGGGGCCTTGGATTGGAAAGTTACTGTCATATCATCAAATTTTATTGCATTAATGCTTATACTGACAATTTCGATGAATATTCATTATCTAGTTAGGTATATGCAAAATAAAAATGAACATTCTGAAATTACACTAACTGAATTGATCGTTAAGACTTCATCAAATATTTTTTATCCAATTTTTTATGCAGTTCTAACTACTATTTGCGCTTTTATGTCCTTAATATTTAGCGACATAAAGCCGGTAATAGATTTTGGTTGGATGATGACATACGGGCTTCTGGTTTCTTTTATCTTGTCTTTTTTGCTATTGCCATCTTTAATTTTAATCTTCAAACCCCAAGTTTCACCAGTCATCAAAGAAAGTAAGTCAAAATTTGCAGAGGTTCTTGCATATATATCTATAAAATTTTCTACTTCAATTTATGTGTTCTCGACTATTCTTATTGTTTTTTCTATTTATGGGATCAGTAAACTAAAAGTAGAAAACAGCTTTATTAATTACTTCAGTAGCAAAACAGAAATATATAAAGGCATGAAAAATATAGATGAAAAGCTAGGAGGAACGACGCCACTTGAAATTATTTTAAAATTTAAAAATACCAGTGTTGTAAAAAATGAAGATGATTTCTTGGGCTCAAATAGTAAAGAAAAAGAGGAAGACTACCTTGGAGAAGTAAAACAAAAATTGTATGACGATAAATATAAATATTGGTTCACCAGAGATAAAATTGAAAAGATTATTTCCGTTCATAAATACTTAGAAAAAAATCCTGATATTGGAAAAGTTTTATCGTTTTCATCAATACTCGATATCGCTGAGAGTCTGAATAAAAACAAACCTCTTGGGAGCTTAGAAATGGGAGTGCTGTACAATAAGCTTCCGGAAGATATTAAAAAAAACATCATAAATCCCTACATTTCTATAGATAATGATGAGGCTAGGATTACTATGAGAATTCTTGACTCAAAGAAGGATTTGAGAAGAAAAGAATTAATAGAAAAAATAAATTACGACTTACAAAATAAATTTTCATTCAAAGAAGACGAATATAAAATTACTGGTGTTCTGGTTATATTTAACAATTTACTTCAAAGCCTTTTTGATTCACAAATCAAAACACTAGGTATTGTTATGTTGGGAATATTTTTAATGTTTTTAATACTGTTTAAATCATTCATTTATTCATTGATTGGAACTATACCCAATTTTATAGCTGCTTTTTTTGTTTTGGGATTTATCGGAGCTTTAAATATACCTCTAGACATGATGACAATAACTATAGCTGCAATAACAATTGGTATTGCTGTAGACAATAGCATTCATTACATTTTTAGATTTAGAGAAGAGATGAAAAATAACAAAACCAAAAATGAAATTATTTATATCTGCCACCATAGCGTAGGAAAAGCAATTATTAGCACTTCTGTGACGATAGTCTTTGGATTTTCAATTTTGGGTCTTTCAAATTTTATTCCTACAATTTATTTTGGTCTATTCACAGGATTAGCAATGATTACAGCGTTAATTTTAGTCTTAACATTACTACCAAGACTTCTTATTCAATTTGTTCCAAAAAATAATGGATAGCTTTTTAGATTTAATTAAAACATTTTCAATAATTGATTTTATATTTATTGCTTTCTTAATATTAAATTCACTACTATCTCTAAACAATGGTTTTATATTAAGTCTATTATCTTTTTAAAATGGATTTTTGCTTTAATATCTGTAAAAATATTCTTAC
>FUWD013241266.1_pt17 | contig 10724 bp, 14 predicted proteins | sample 1063281 | NCBI WGS metagenome assembly FUWD01 (sample SAMEA79048168, study PRJEB19326) | metagenome | biome: marine
TTCGTCAAGTATCAGTACTTCGACCTTAGAAAGGTCAATTCTACGTTGCTTCATATAATCAATTAGACGTCCAGGAGTTGCAATTAAAATCTCATAAGGACGAGAAAGTTTTCTGTTCTCAATCTGGTAAGAGACTCCCCCACAAATACAAACAGCCTTCGTTTGAGGTAAAAATTTTGCATACTTCTCTATTTGACCAGAAATTTGTATTGCAAGTTCCCTAGTAGGAGCCACGATAAGAACTCTAGGTCCTCTCATAGGCTTTGCTTCTCGGGTTAGTAGATGATGAAGTGTAGGCAACAAAAATGCTGCAGTTTTTCCGGTACCTGTCTGAGCTGAAGCTCGAATGTCGACACCTGCTAAAATTCTAGGAATAGCCTTCTCTTGAATCTTTGTTGGCTCAGTGTAGCCTGATTCAGTAAGTGCTTTAAGTATTTTAGGATCCAAAGATAAGCTATTAAAAGTCATTATAACCATGTGTTTTGTTTTTTTAACCCAATTAGTTTAGCACTTTTGTTTACTTTAAAGATAGCCCATAATTTAAAATAAAATTAAAAATATTAGATCCTATTAATTTTAATTTTAACCTCTAAAAGTAATTTTCCTTAAATATTTCAACGAGAGGGACCTGAGTTGCATATTTCTTTCATAATTAAAGGTTTTATATTTAAAGCTAACTTAAATCAAAAATATAACTATTACAAATTAATTGATGTTAATAATTAATAAAACGTATTTTTTTATATTATTATTCGAAAAATAAGCAATATGAGAAGAAATGGCACTAAATGGATTAGAATTAGTTGGAGCTTCCGGTAATCTAACTGAATGGAACTCACCTTACAGTCTTTAGAATGGGGTTTGTAAACGGAACCGGTATAGGACCAAGCATTATAACAGTAGTGCATACAATAATGACTGAAATACCTTTACTTGCTGCAAAAACTGAGAAGCTCACATTGGAAGGATAATTCAAATAACTTCCATTTACCTTTAAATAAAACTAAAAACAAAAATTTAACTATATATTATTAATTGACCTTAATACTTAATAATCATATACTTTAGATATTATTATTTAACAAACTATTAAGGAGACTAAATGACATTCAACCTTTACCTTACAAAAGCTTCTGATCCAATTGGTAAGAGATTTTCTCAATCTAGCAAGAAATTGGAGCCTGTAAAGAAAATGGGTATGAGTACAAAAAATGAAGGCGAAAAATTTGCAGATGCAATGCTTTATTCTTCAGAAGTTCTCCCCTATAAAATTACTAACTTTATGAAGGATCCTCGAGTTGTTACTCTTCAGGTTACTTCTTTAGCAATACTTGCAGTTTCACTTGCATTCTATCCGGCTAAAACTCCTGAAGTACTAAAAAGCGCTTGGAACTTAATTCCTAAGCCTCCGATGTGGGCTGTGAAGTTTTCAGCTTATCTTGCCACAGTAGAAACTATTTTAGGTTATACGGTAAGAGCGGAAAGCAGATTTTGTAATACAGATTTGACAAATCAGTTAGACGGCTATAATCAATAAGTTAAGCTTTTAATTAGGAACAAAAAATGATAATTCCAACAGGTTTTCAATCATGGAAAGATTACTTTGATTTTACCCTAGCTAGAAAGTTCGTAGATACTGAAAATCAAAATGACTTTCAGTATCCACGCAATTTGGCTGAAAAAGTAGGGCAAATACTCTCACGTCCAGTCATTGAGCCTTTGAGCTTTGCTACAAAGAATATTCGAAATCCGGCCTTTATTTTAGCGCTTTCCACAAGTGCTATTGCTCTTACGAGCATCGCATTTTATCCGAGTGAATTTATGTCTGTTATTTCAAGGACAGTTCCTTTTGTACTCAAGACCGAGCCTTGGATGATAAAGTGTGGAACTTATCTATCTATAGAAACGACTATTTTTGGACTGGGATTAAGAGCCTTTGGGCGCGTTTCAAACCAAGAACTTCTTGCCTCTTGGCAAGAAAGAAAGATCTTACCTGTAAGACTCGGAGACATAGCGACCTCTCCAAATAAGGTTTAAGAGTTTTAACGTAAAATGTTAAGCTTTTTCAAACACCTCATAAGTCACCTTTAAATACTGGGAACCTATATTAATGAATAAGGCTCATTCAATTCTAATTATTGGAGGAGGAGCAGCGGGTTTCTTTGCAGCTATTTCAGCAAAGCGCACTCATCCTGATGCAAAAGTCTCTCTGATTGAAAAGAACTCCGCATTCTTATCAAAGGTTCGTGTATCGGGTGGAGGACGCTGCAATGTCACCCATGCATGTTTTGATCCAAAACTCTTATCCAAACACTATCCAAGGGGAGAGAGAGAGCTTGTAGGCCCTTTTCATCAGTTTCAACCTAAAGACACCTGTTCTTGGTTTGAATCAAGAGGAGTCCCTTTAAAAACTGAAGAGGATGGAAGGATTTTCCCTGTATCTGATTCCTCTCAAAGTATTATCAACTGCTTACTTGACGAGGCTGAAAAGCTTTCCGTCTCTATTCTTCAAAAGCAAAAAATTGAAACCATTTTAAAAAGAGAGAAGGGCTTCTCTCTTCAAATGAAAGATGGGAGCGAGCTCTTTGGAAATCAGCTCATTCTTGCATGTGGAAGTAGCTTAAAGGGACATGAATGGAGTCGTGCTCTTGGTCATACCATCCAGCCCCCAGTCCCCTCTTTATTTACTTTCAATATTCCTCAATTTGCTCTTAAAGAATTAAGTGGCATCGCTTTTAAAAATGTAACTATTCGTATTAAAGAAAGTTCTTTTGAGCAATCAGGTGCACTCCTTATTACTCATTTTGGCTTAAGCGGACCTGCTGTATTAAAGCTCTCTGCATGGGCTGCTCGAGCTCTATATGAAAAAGACTATTCTTTTGAAGTCCTGATCAACTGGCTTCCTGGCTTTGCTTTACAAACAGTGCTTGAAAAACTAAATGCTCTTAAACGACAAGTGCCCCATAAAACACTCTTAAATGAAAACCTATTCAAGCTTCCTAAAAACTTTTGGAGAAAGATGCTTAAAAGATCTAATGGAATAGATCAAAAGCGTTTAAACGATCTTTCATCTAAAGAGTTAAATCTATTGGCTAAAATACTCCTTTCCGATACTTTTCAAATCAAAGGCAAAACAACTAATAAGGAAGAGTTTGTCACATGTGGTGGAGTTACTCTTAAAGAGGTTAATTTTAAAACAATGGAGAGTAAAATCTGCCCGGGCCTCTTTTTTGCTGGAGAAATTCTAGATATTGATGGAGTGACTGGGGGCTTTAACTTTCAAAATGCATGGACAACCGGGTTTATTGCAGGTTCATGCACGAAACTTTGATCACTCCCATTTGAAATTCTCTACTGTTTGTGATAGAGTGCCTTTTCAAACATTCTATTTGGAGACTTTATGACAGATTTACCCAATTGTACAAAATGCGGCTGCGAATTTACTTACGAGGATGGGAATCTATATATTTGTCCCGAGTGCGCCCATGAATGGATGAAGAACGAGGAATCCAAGGATACAGAAGATGGATCTATTGTCAGAGATGCTCATGGAAATGAGCTCAAAGATGGAGATAGTGTCACGATTATTCAAAGCATCAAAGTCAAGGGCACTTCCTCAGGAATTAAAGTGGGGACTAAAATTAAAGGTATCCGTTTGATTGAAGAGGTCAATGGCCATAATATGAATGTCAAAATCAAAGGTTTTGGTCAAGTTTTGCTAAAATCAAAGTTTGTTAAAAAATCAAATTAATCATAAATAAAAAACTAAAGCTATGCGTGAGTATCATCACTATGGGATTCCAACAACTGAGATGCGACCCGACGAAAAATATGTTGAAATAGATAATTACAAATTTTATTCAACTCCCTTTGAAGCAAATAAGTACCGTATTCAATGGCATCGTTTTCCTGAAGGTCATGGACTACCTGAACTAGTTGCTCAAGTTCCCCACATTGCGTTCAAAGTAGATAATTTAGATGAAGAAATCAAAGGTGCTAAAATACTTTTTGGTCCCTATACCCCAATAGAGGGTTTTCGTCTTGCAATGATTGAAGAGCAAGGCGTCCCCATTGAACTTGTAGAAACAAAACTCACAGACGAAGAATTGGCAGCACTTGAACCTAAAAACACAACGAACTAAAATAGATTTGCCTTATGAATCTAAAATTGTGTTTGCCATTGTCTTTAAAGCAAGGCCTAGAATCAGCCTCTATAAAGGAATCTCTGCTATTTTTTCATGTAAGTGAGTTAAAAGACCTCGCTCTTAAGCTCTCTCTTACAGAGAAAGGAACCAAGATGACCCTTATTATGCGTATTTTGCATTTTTTAGAAACGGGCCAAAAATTAACACTTCCCAAGTTTCCAACCAGTTCATGTGCTAAGCGAGGGCAAAATTACCCACTCGGTGAAAAGGAACTCATGCTGAAAGGCGCTTACAAAAACGACTTAAAAACGAGGTTGTTTTTCAAGCAATTCATTGGCGAGTATTTTCATTTTACTGCATTTGGTATCGACTGGCTAAATGAACGCTGGATGAAAGGCAATCCTCCTACTTACCAAGAGTTTTCCAAGATGTGGCAAACGGAGTATCAAAAGCGTAAAGAGGCTCCAGCCGCTCCTAAAAAAGAATGGGCCTACATTCGATTTGTGCAAAAGTTTTTGTTAAGCTCACCTACAGCTAGACGAGAAAACATCTATCAAGCATGGGAGTCTGAGCGTCAAAAACATAAAACTCATGTGTATGAGTTTCTTACATAAAAAATCTTACCCTAAGAAACAGGCCTTGATTAAAGCCTTTATTTAACCTGTTTTTTAGAAAAATAGAAATATTTACATTAAGCAATTCTCTCGACTTATTTAATACGTATACGTATAATAAAACTCCAATAACCTTAAGGAGAGATTTTATGTTTGCAGCCGCTCTAGGATTTACCTTGCTTTTTGTAGAAAATCCCAAAAAAAGCAGTCACTTTTATCAAGAAATTTTAGATTTAAAACCTATAGAAGAGTCCCCTACGTTTGTTATGTTCGCGTTGAACAATGGAGTTATGCTTGGCTTATGGTCTAAACACACAGCAGAGCCCCGTGTGGAAGCTTCTCCTGGCGCTTTAGAAATAGGCTTTCCATCAAACGATGTAGATGCTCTTTATGAGGAATGGGGAAGAAAAGAGGTCACTGTAGCACAGAAACCTACAGATATGGATTTTGGGAGAACTTTTGTTATACTTGATCCGGATGGGCATAGGATTAGAGTTTACAAATTGCGTGAGGAAGAATAATGACTCAATACTGGATAGGAGTAGCCTGTAAAGAGCATGTTCAAAATGGAATGAAAGAAGGAGTTGCCCAAGTTTGCCATGGTAAGCCTGGTCCTCTAAAACGCATGAAGGAAGGCGATTGTATCATCTACTACTCCCCTACTCTAACTTTTAAAGGTAAAGAGGCCTGCCAATCATTCACAGCAATAGCAACTATTAAGGCTAGTGATCCGTATCCTTTTGAAATGTGTGAAAATTTTATTCCTTGGCGCCGTGATGTTTCATTTTTAAAATCTAAAGAAGTTCTTATCCATCCCATATTAGATAATCTCTCTTTCATAAAGAATAAGCAAAAGTGGGGTTTTCCTTTTAGGAGAGGCTGCTTTGAGATTTCACAAGAAGACTTCCAATGTATTGCGATTGCAATGGGAGTTTGTTCATGAAAAAAATGTAAATTTTAAAGAAATCAGCGCTCACAATACACCCAATCAAAGCCCGGGTTTTCTTCTCTGGCATATTAGCACCTCTTGGCGCAGTTCCATTGGAGCTATTCTTAAACCAATAGGATTGACCCATCCTCAATTTGTGGTCCTTGCAACGCTTGGATGGCTCACTAAAAAAGAAAAGCTTGTGACTCAAGCTGCTATTGGTAAAATGGCAGGAATTGATCCGAATACAATTTCTCAAATTATACGAGGTCTTGAACTGAAAGCGTTAGTTAAACGCGAATCATCTTCTGACCGTAGAGCAAAAAATCCTACTCTAACCTGCACAGGAACTAAAATAGTCAACAAAGCTCTTCCTGCTGTAGAAGAAGCAGACAATCAATTTTTTAGTAAGATTAACCAAAAAGAAACGAAAGACATGATTCATATATTTCAAAAATTAGCTTTTGATTGAAAAACCAACATAGTGCCATTTTTACAGAGAGCATTGTTTAATCTATGGTACGTAAACATTCATCTTTTATAGAGAATCTTTAAATGCCTTTCTTTAGCTTTGATCCTCAAGCTCTTGCCATCGCAAATAAGTTTTATCAACTTCCTTCTGTTTGTTTGCAAGATTTTCACAAGCCTTTTGAAGAGAATCCGCGTTATTCTGAATTACTGGATCATCTAAAATATCTGCCAAAGCATCTGCTTCTTTTCCAAGGGCAGTGAGAGTTTCCTCCATCTTTGAGAGCTCCTGTTTCTCTTTATAGGAGAGGCCTGTTTTTTTGACTGACAGCTTTATTTTTGGTGCAGAAGATTCTCGCGCATTTTCTTTAGCCTGTTTTTTTCGATACTGTAGCCATGCTGCTGAATCATTAAAAGTAGTGTAACCCCCATTACTATCAAGAGCTAGCAAAGTACCAGCTACACGATCGATTATTGCACGATCATGAGAGATTAGGACAACACTACCGGGAAATTCATCGAGGCTTGCCTCCAATATCTCAAGAGTGTCGATATCCAGATCATTTGTAGGTTCATCAAGAAGTAAAACATCAACCGCCTGCATCATCAAGCGAGCTATAAGAATACGAGCACGTTCACCACCAGAGAGCAGCTTTATGGGGAGCTCTAAGCGGCTTTTATCAAACAAAAATCTTTCACACCAACTGTTGATGTGAATGGTGCTACCTCGATACGAAATTGTCTCGCCATTAGGAGAAAGTGCATCACGAAGAGTAAGGTTTAGATCTAGGCTCTCACGGTGCTGGTCAAAGTAAAACACCTTCAAATTATCTGCATATTTTAGCGTACCACTATCACTATCTATCTCTCCTCCAAGTATTTTTAGTAAGGTGGACTTACCACTACCATTACCTCCCACAATCCCTAGACGATCTCCTCGCATCAGTCTAATATCTACACCAGAGAAGATCTTTTTGTCTCCGTACTGCTTACTAAGATTTTTAGCGACAAGCAATTTTTTTGTTTGTCTATCAGTGACGCTAAAGCCAAGTTTTGTTTTATTTTCGGTATTTCGAAATTTGACTTTAGTAAGTTCATCTTGCAACTTACCAGCTTCCTGTATGCGTGCTCTAGCTTTTGTTGCCCGCGCTTTGGGTGACTGCTTCAACCATGCTTCTTCTTTTCGGTTTTTTGATCTCAGACCTCTCTCATATTGCTCCTGACCCCTTAAAAAAATGTCACGCATCTTGATGAATTCGTCATACCCACCATCAACAGAAAAAATTCCTTTTGGATATCGATGACTTAGCTCCCAAATCTTATTGCAAATACTATCAAGGAATATGCGATCATGGCTCGTAACAATAAAAGTTTTAAAAGATCTCTGGAGGAAATTCTCTAACCATAAGATTGTATCGAGATCTAGATGGTTAGTGGGTTCATCTAACAAGAGGATATCAGGCTCATTGACAAGAGCTTTGGCAATACTAAGCCTGCGCGCCCAGCCTCCTGAAAGCTCATTAGCAAGCTGATTTGGGTCTGTGAATCCTACTTTCCCTAATATTTGTCGAATATGCCCTTCTCTATTTGACTCTTCAATATGGGTTTCTTTCAACAAAGCCTCTTCGAGAACCTCTTCAATAGTTCCAGCATGTTTCTCCACCTGTTGAGGAACATAGCCTATGCGAGCACTTTTACTGTGGACGACCTCTCCACTATCTGGAGTATCGAGTTTAGCTATAAGATTTAAAAGCGTAGACTTCCCAGCTCCATTGGGACCTATGAGCCCGACACAATCTCCTTGAGAAAAGCTTATAGAAAGATCTTGAAAAAGGTCGCGTGAACCATGTGCTTTACCGATAGATTTACAACTGATAAGAGGGGGCAATTAGATCTCCAATATTTTTTTTAATCCGTAAGCCAAAGTTTTTTTCCCCCAGCGAAACGATCTTGCCGATTTAGCAAAGATAGATAATATAGAGGTTTATAGAAGAATAACAGCTTTAAGAAAGTCATGCCTAATATTAAAATATTACAGAGACTCTAAACTAAAGTCTCTGGGCCTTAAGCTAAGACAAATAGTCCTAAAATTAAGAAAATAACGAAAACGACTACAAAAATAAAGAATAAGATACGTGCTATTCCCATAGCTCCTCTAGAAATTCCTGTAAATCCAAAGAGAGCTGCAATAATCGCAATCACAAAAAAAATCGCTGCCCATACTAACATATTAACTCCTGAAGGTTAGGAGGGCCTTGCCCCATAAAAATATATTTATTAGATATAATTTCTATAATTAAAGGTCAATTTTTTCTGATAAAATCTGGCTTCATCGACCAAAAGACATAGGCAACAATTAAGAGGCTATTTGACAGACCTTCGACTTGCCTTTAGGTATTGACAACTACATCAACAGATTGATACAATCTACTGAATTTCAAACGGATAAACCACAATAGAAACCTAAGCATCATTATGAAATACTGCAACTTAGCCATCGGCTCACTACTTATCTTAATCTTTGTCTCATCCTGCTCCTCTCACTATAAAGAAAGTGGGCAAACTTCTAAAGTTTCTCAAGCCTCTTTCAATGATCCCAAAAGACTCTTATTACTCACAGGAGAAACAGGAACTGTTGCTTGTAGAGTTTATGGTAACTTAATATCTGGAACGATTCCAAAACTCTCCAACAATAAAAATTTGGAATGTGCAACTCGTTCCTTGCTAAGAATGAAAAATCTAACTGCTGTTCGAGGAGTTCCAGGGGCTAGCATGATAGGACCTGTTGACTATCTAGGAAACCTGGAAGAGCCTCATAAATATTTATATATCATTCAAAATGGATTCCCGCCTGTATTTCACAGAAGCCCAGTTCCCGCTGAAAAACATGAACTGACATACAAAGAATTTGATAATAGCTTAATAACTGCTATTAAGGCCTATTGGATAAGTGGTAGAGATAGAGAGAGTATTAAAGAAAAAAAAGTAGAATATAATGTAGTTAAAAAGCACTTAAAACAATCACTTTTTTTAAAACCAGGCCTTTTAGAAGTTGATAGAGAAATCATTCAACTCAACTATTTTGACCCCAGAGAAATAGATCTAAGTTCTTTTAAAGCCCGCCTTGTTGAAAATAAAAACCCTTTTCAAATTACAAATAAGCCTCTTCCTTCAAAAGACGATTACAGGCTCGTCACTTATCTCTATGAACCTCTTTATGCCGAATGGCAAACTCAAAATGGAAGCGGTCTTTTTTTAGAGAAACACCGCTTTTCTCAAACAATTACTCCTGTATTACCGGATTCAAAAGGCTTTGTAGCCCTTGCACGAGTCAATGATGATTCCGAAGAGCTTGAAATAATTGGAGTTCATATCCCCTATGGCTACACTCTAATTATCGACGAGGGATGTATTCATGGGGATAGCACTTTAAATGGGTTATTCATGATGGGAATGACCTCTAATCATACCACAATGCGAACAGCCGACACAGTCTTTCTAAAGGTTCAGAAAACCAAAAAAAATGCTGGGATGGTTATGATTGAGACTGAAAAGGAAGAGCAGGAATGCTCTGATCATTTCTCTTCTGCTATAGCTCCTCCTTATGTCATTTATAAAGAGGCTACCGAAAGTGATAGAGAAAAATTTCGATTTCTAACGAAAGAATATAATTTTATATTTAACCCTTTTAGTCGTGTATTTTGGCAAAAATAATAGGGTAGCTTCTAGTTCAAGAAAAAGATTTCTCCATCTGAACAACTTTAATGGTGATTCCATCAGGAAATACAGACTTCTCTTCGGATACTGTATTCCACCTTTTTTTGTATAAAACGAAAGGCCAGAAATAGTAGCACCAAGAGCTCCTTTAAAAAATCCCTTTTTTCTAGCAGCATTTTCTGATTCATTTAAAATCATAGAGCCAATTCCTTTGCCACTATAGGAGGGATCAACAAACATAGCTCGTATCCGAGCTGGATCAGTTAGAGGATTGAGTTGATCATCTTTTGAAGAAGCTTCTGCAGGTCCTGCATAAAGCTTATTTCTAAAACTCCAACCACCACAGCCAACTAGGCTTCCTGTTTCTGTTATAACTACAAAAAAGGTCTTATCTTCGATGAGTTGTTGATCTGGAACACAGACAAATTGACAACAAGAATCAACCTGATCTTTAGAATAATGCCCAACACCTAAGGCTTTCATAGAACGTTTCATCAAGGCTTCGATCTGTCCTAGTTCATTAATTTCAGCTAGTCGAATTTCTAAATTCATAAGGTATTTATTTAAGTAGGATAATTGCCTCATATTTTTTCTCTTTTCTATCCTCTATTATAAGTACTCATTACTCTAGATGGGTCATCGCCTCTCGTCCTGCTAAGCGCCCAGATGCTAGAGCCTGGTTGATTGATGCAAAATCAGTCACTTCCCCGGCAAGATAAATTCCATTTACAAAAACCTGCCCATAGTTTGAAGGCAAATTTCGTTGATTGGGCAGAGCATGATTAATCGTATATTTTCTAAGTAATCTTAGACAGCTGGATATTGGACCAAACCAACCCTCTAGTTCATCGC
>FUWD013020624.1_pt1 | contig 10723 bp, 10 predicted proteins | sample 1063281 | NCBI WGS metagenome assembly FUWD01 (sample SAMEA79048168, study PRJEB19326) | metagenome | biome: marine
CGAAGTTGTTGCCTATTATCGTGATCTTTGGCACGTCGAGCAGGCGTTTCGCATGAGTAAATCAGATTTGAAAGCCCGGCCGATCTTCCATTTCACGAAAGATGCCATCAGGGCCCATATACTCGTCTGCTTCATGGCCTTGATGATGGGAAAATATCTGGAGATCAAAACAGGAGTATCGCTTCGACAAATTCGCGATCAACTGTGGGACATCAAGGAGGCAATTGTCCGTGATGAACGCACCGGAGAACTGCATAGCTTACCCATGAATATTCAAGAATTCACTAACAATCCTCTTCTGCAATTCATTAGTGCAGAGTTTTCGCACTAATGGCAGAAGTCAGGAAATCCGTGGCACCAGCCGCCAACCTGTTGCATCCCCCTAGCCGACATGCACAAGAATTTGACTTTCCCCATGCGTTCCTCCAGCAGGTTGGGCGCGCTGTTGGCACTTGCCGGTACCGTGCCGGTAACCCTGATGGCTTCACCTTCGGCCTACCTCGTGCCTGTAGGCGAATCCCGTGTCTATCGGCTTGATGGGCCCGTTAAACGGGTCGCTGTGGGCAATCCGGAAGTGGCTGACTTCATTATGCTCAACTCCTCAGAACTCTATCTGCTGGGCAAGAAAACAGGGATGACCAATCTTGTCATCTGGGATCGAAAAGGCAACTTCACTTCCACACAACTGCAGGTAAGCCACAATATCAGGTCGATAAAGGAGCTGTTGCGCATCGTCTTGCCGAATGAGACCGATGTGCAGCTCTTTGCTTCGGGCAAGGCACTGGTGATTGCCGGTTCCGTGTCGAATACTCTGGTTTCTGAAACCGTAGATCGCCTGGTTCATGCGTATTTGGGGGTGGCCGTCCCCGATGTCGACCCGGAATCCAACCTGCCAAGCAGGGCGTCATCCCCTGATGCGGCGGCACCTGCCGCCATGGCTGGCCTTGCCAATAGCTTTCCGGGTGCTCCTGCCGGCCTTGCAGGTGCGGCCAATGGTGCTTCGTCAGCTACTGCCGGCATTCCCGGTGTGATCAACCTCCTTAAAGTCCGTGATCCGCAGCAAGTCCGCCTTGAGGTCCGTATCGCTGAAGTTGCCAGGTCCTCCATCGAAAGGCTGGGCTTCAGCTGGCTGCAAGGCCGGGGCAAAACCCAGGGTAGCCTTATGACAGGGTTCGTCAGCAATGCTACGATCAACCTCTTGCTGAAGAGTGACGGCCAGCCCAATTCCGTGGTAGGCAACCGGCTCGAAGTGGAGGCCGAGCGCAAAGCCGGTTTGATCAAGATCCTGGCGGAGCCCACCATAGTCGCCATGAGTGGCCAGGAGGGGTACTTCCTTGTTGGCGGGAAAATGTATACCCCCACCATCAGCACCAATGGAGCAGTCGATTATGTCGAACGCACCTATGGCGTAGGTTTGCGATGTACCCCTACGGTGCTGGATGGTGGTCGTATTTCGCTCAAGGTCGCGCCTGAAGTTTCCGAGCCGCTCACCGAAAGTCTCGCAGGGGGATCGGGAAGCACGTTGCCTGCTTTCAAGACCAGTTATGCTTCCACCACAGTCCAGATGAACGAGGGGGAAAACCTGGTTATCGGCGGGCTTCTGCGCGACAATCTCAACGAAGTCAGGCGGGCAGTGCCGTTGCTGGGTGATATCCCCATTCTTGGCGCACTGTTCCGACATACAGAGAAGAATTCCGAGACCACAGAACTCATGGTCATTATTCGCCCCACGCTGGTCAAGGCAAGTGAATCGGTTCCGGAGCTGCCTACCGACAGGTTTGTTCCGCCGACAGGCAAAGAGCTTTTCATCGATGGGAAGCTTCAAGGCTCACGGAGGATGCCATGACTGCCATGCGTATGCTGGAGGAGATGCCACAGGAGCGGAAAATACCATACGCGCAATGCCAGAAGGGCAGCGCGCTGGTCGAATTTGCGCTGATTCTGCCCCTGTTTCTGGTTCTGCTTTTCGGGATGGTATTTTTTCTGTGGCCCTCTACAACAAAACCATCCTTACCATGGCCACCCGGGAAGGTGCTCGGGCAGGAGCACGGTTCGTTGCCGACCGGACCACCGATGCGCTCCTTGCCGGTGCCACTGCAGCCACATTAGAGGCGTGTCAGGACAACCTCATCTCATTCGGGCCCGGAATGGCCTGCAACGTTCCGTCGCCTACCCTTCAGGGCAATATCCTTACCGTCACGGCAACTGTCGATTATGGCGGGCTGTTCATTTTTCCGGGTCTTTTGATCTCTGCCCAAACCAGCATGAGGCTCGAATAGCCATGGGACCCTCACCCCGACAGGCGAGATCGCTGCACGGACAGCGCGGTGGCGCAGCCATTCTGTTTGTCCTGTGCGTGCCGTTGTTGCTGGGCTTTGCCGCTTTGGCGGTCGATCTGGCCCGTATCCACCTGGTAAGGGTCGAACTTCAGAATGCAGCCGACGCTGCTGCCCTGGCCGGTGCCCGTGCACTCAGCGACACCGGGCCGCCTCCCGGTGCGTCGGACGAACCGTACAACTGGTCGGCAGCTACGACGGCTGCGCTGGATGTGGCACGACACAACATCGCCAACGCCGAGCAGATCCAGGATGCGTTCATTGAAACGGGCTACTGGAACCTCAAGGATCCCACGCTCGGGCTGCGTCCAACCGGCTCATCCGGTGTTCCCGCAACCGGAGACCTGCCTGCCATCCGGGTCACGGTCACCATCTCCAGCACCCGGAACAACGGGCCCTTGAAGCTGTTTTTCGCTCCCATCCTTGGGATTGCCGAACGCGATGTCCAGGCCAGTTCCATTGCCGTGCTGCCTGCAGCCGGAGGCGGTACGGGCATATTCCCCTGGGTCATCGGTAGCTGCATGCTCCAGGATTTTTGGGACTTCGATCATAACTGCGCACTCAAGGATGCCAGCGGCGACCCGCTGGTCATGGATGTGAGCATTGAGAGCATCTACCACGATGCATGTTTTTCGGGTACATGGAGCACTTTTCTGGATCAGGACAACAGTGTCCCGACCGTGCGGGACCTCATTGACCACGGCAACCCCGTCAACCTGGCCATCGGCGACTCCACCTGGGTCCAGACAGGAGTCAAGGATGCCTTGTTCAAGTATGACGGTATACCCTTCGGCACTCCTGTTCCTCTATTTGTTGTCGGAAGCGTGGAGCCCGGCTCCTGGCAGACTATCGTCGCGATCGCCGCTTTTGTGATTGACGATATTGTCAAGATCAACGGCAAGAGCCATATCCTGGGCCATTTAAGCGACAACGCATATTTCGGCACCACCAACCCTGGCCCCGGCACCGGAGCGCCATTCGGCGCCTATGCGCCTCCGGTACTGGTCAAATAATCACATATGATCATTGCTGCATACTCTCCCCATCCGTGGGAGGTTACCGATACCCAACTCGAATCGGGTCAACACCAGCTGACCCGGATGGTTGGCGAGCTCGGGGGAATGGTGCGACAGCTCACGGCCAAAAACCCCGACCTTGTCTTCCTTGTCGGATTCGATCCTGCCGGGCCGCATTACTTCCAGGAGGTAGAGCAACTCTGCCTTGCCTTGCCGCAAGCGGCCATCGTGGCCCTGCACCCGAAAACCCAGCCTGAGCTGCTGTTGTCGCTGATGCGCGCAGGTGTGCGTGAAGTCATCGTCGACAGCGCTTCAGAAACCCTCCGGCAGGTCATTGAACGAGTGAATTCCCGTCTCAACGGCGTAAGTGCCAGGCGGGGTCGCGTTCTCGGATTCGTCTCTTCCAAAGGGGGGACGGAAGTACCTGCATAGCGGCAAACCTGGCCTTCGCGCTTTCCCGGGCATCCGCCACCCGTGTGCTGGCTGTTGATGCCGCATTGCCATTCGGCGATCTCGACATGTACCTTACCGGAGAGAACCATCCGCAAGACCTGGCCGATATCTCCAGTCAAACCGACCGGCTCGACCAGTCGCTGCTCGACAGCATGGTGCAGCACCTCAACCCCGCTCTCGACCTTATTGGCTCGCCGGCCACGTTTGAAAAAATTGTCCTTGTCGAACCCGGGCGAGTGGGCGGACTCATTCACCTTGCTGCGAATTTTTACGACTACATTCTGGTGGATCTTGGCTCATCCCTCGACCAGGTCGGCATCTGGGTGCTCGAGCACCTTGACGAGCTCTGCATTGTCTCCACGCCATCACTGCCGTCGCTGCGCCGGGCAGGCCAGCTGCTCAGACTCTGGAAGGAGTTCGAGAAACCGATATCGCACATCGAAATAATCATGAACCGGTCTGATGCCAGCGTTCAGCTCTCCGTAGCCGAAATCGAAAAAGTTATCGGCAGGCCTATCGACAAACACGTTCCCTCCGACACCGATGCTGTACAGGAGGCCCTTTTGACCGGTCAGCCTTTTGTGCACATGGCACCCAGGTCCAGACTTTCCAGAACCATCGTTGACTGGGCCGCGCAGCTGACCGGCGACCGCCATCGTAACTTCTCGCTATGGAACCGCTTAAAGATCAGATAGCTCGCTGGAACCTTGCCGCCAAACCGGTTGTCGTGCTCCCGGTATCGGCGCCTGCATCCACGCATGCGACGGTCCGGCAACCCGTTGCCGAGCAGCAGCCTTCGCCTGCTCCGGCATCGGTGCTGAAGACCACGGTAGCTCCGGGCGTCGACTATTACGCGACCAAAATGAAGCTGCATCAAAAGCTTCTCACTCGCATCGACCTCAATTCCATTGAAAGCCTGACCCCCGAGCAGCTTCGCAACGAACTCGGGGTGTTGCTTGGTGCGCTCACCGAAGAGGATGCCATCCCCCTCAATCATCAGGAGCGCGCCAGGTTGGTGGCCGACCTGAAAAACGAAATCATGGGGCTGGGCCCTTTGGAGCCCCTGCTGGCTGATCCTGCCATTTCTGAAGTCATGGTCAATGGTTACCAGAACGTCTATGTCGAAAAAAAGCGGCTGCATCCAGCTCACCGATATCCGCTTCAACGACGACGCCCACCTCATGAAGATCATCGACAAAATTGTCTCTCGAGTCGGGCGGCGCATCGATGAGTCCTGCCCCATGGCCGATGCCCGCCTTCCCGACGGATCGCGTGTGAACGCCATCATTCCGCCGCTCGCTTTGGACGGCCCTGTCCTGACCATTCGGCGGTTTTCGGTTGTTCCGTTGCAAATGCGCGACCTTATTCAAAAAAACACGCTCACGTCCGCTATGGCGGAACTGGTTGCGGCACTCGTGAAAGTCAAGTGCAATATCATCATCTCCGGGGGGACCGGTACGGGTAAAACCACGTTGCTCAACATTCTCTCGAGCTTTATTCCCAGCAACGAACGCATCGTCACCATCGAAGACACTGCCGAACTGCAGCTGCAGCAGGAGCATGTCATCCGCCTGGAGACGCGCCCGCCAAACATTGAAGGCAAAGGCGAAATCACCATGCGCGCACTGGTGAAAAACACCCTGCGCATGCGCCCTGACCGCATCGTGCTGGGGGAGGTTCGCAGCGCCGAGGTGATCGACATGCTGCAAGCCATGAACACCGGACACGAGGGCTCGCTTACCACCATTCACGCCAATACTCCGCGCGATGCGCTGGGCCGGCTTGAAAACCTTGTAGGGCTTGGTGGCATCACGTTGCCGGGCAAAGCCCTGCGCCAGCTCATTTCATCGTCGGTTCATTTTATCGTCCAGGTCACACGGCTGAACGACGGTAGCCGCAAGATTACCAGCATCCAGGAGATCACGGGCATGGAAGGCGACATTATCACAGCCCAGGAAATCTTCCGCTACAAGCGCACCGGCACCAGTCCGGACGGATCCGTGCAGGGGGTGTTCAGGGCTACGGGGGTGCGTCCCAAAGTGTCCGAAAAAATAGGGGATCTACGGCATTCGACTCAGCGACGGCATGTTCGAGCCCGGCGCAAACGACTAACCTCCGTGAGCATCATGGCCATGAATCTGCTTCCTTTTTTCGCTTTTTCAGCAGCCCTGCTCTTCATGCTGCTCTTCTATTTGGTGTGGGTCCGGTTTTTCGATCCTCGCCATAAAGCAAAAAGCCAGCGATTGCAGGCAATCCACGACGTCGTCCATCCGGAAGGTGAACGCCCCGGTACGCAAGCCGGCCGGCAGGTACTTGTACCCGAAACCTGGCTCCGCTCACGCTCCAGGACATTCGTGCGACTCGAAAACCTGCTCCAGTGCTCTCATAGTCAGCTTACGGCCAGGCAACTGGCAGGCCTCATGCTTACCCTGTTCACGGGAGTTGTTGCGCTGGGTCTTTTGCGCCATGCCCATCCGGTGATTCTGCTGGTGCCAGCCGTCGCCATTGCCGCCACTCCGGTTCTCTGGCTATCCCGACAGGCCGGCCGAATCCGCAAAGCCTTCGGAGACAAGCTTCCGGAAGCACTCGACTACCTGTCTCGCGCACTGCGTGCCGGCCATAGCCTCACCTCGGCTATCGGTATGGTCGGCAAAGAGTTTCCCGACCCGATCGGCAAGGAATTCAAAACCGTCTTCGACGAAATCGGCTTCGGCATCCCGTTCAAAGATGCCCTCGGCCAGTTCGCCGACCGCTTTCAATGCAACGATGTCAACTTCTTTGTCATTTCGCTCAAGATCCAGCACGAAACCGGTGGCAACCTAACCGAACTGCTCGACGGGCTGGCCAAAACCATGCGCGACCGCGTCAAACTGCGCGGCAAAATCCGCACGCTCTCCTCCGAAGGTCGTACGTCAGCCCTGGTGCTGGGCAGCATGCCATTCATACTTGCCGGTATCCTCTCGCTCATAAATCCCGGCTATATCTCGGTGCTCTGGAGAACGTCCCAGGGCCAGACCCTTATGCTCATTGGCGGTGGACTCATCGCCGTCGGTTTCTTTGTGCTCAGCCGCATAGTCCAGATCAAGGTGTAACCCGCGCAGCGCCCACAACCATGCAAACCATACTGAATATCCTTGCCATCATCCTCTCGGGCGCTGCCGTCGCCTCGGTGGCAGTCGTGTTGTATCGCTGGGTGCTCGACAAAGCTCTCAAAAAACGCCTGGACGGCATCGTTCTCCATACAACGACCCCATCTCATAACGCTTCGTTCAGTACGCCCGATAACCACAAAGTTGCCGCCGTCATCGACATGCTTTCCCGGCTTTCGGTTCCGGAGGACGGATGGCAAAGCTCACGTGTCCAGATCAGGTTTCTGCAAGCCGGCATCCGCAACAAAAACGCACCGCACTACTACTACGCCCTCAAAACCCTGCTTTCCCTGGTGCTTCCTGTGCTGCTGGCGTTGTTTCTGCTATTCAGCCAACCGCACATGCCGTTCATTCGCGCCCTGATTCAGGTGTTGCTCACCGCTGTTTCAGGCTACTACCTGCCCGAAATGTCGCTGCGCTTCATCACCAGAAAACGTATCGACCGCATGCGCGACAGCTTGCCCGACATGATCGACCTCATGGTTATCTGTACGGAGTCGGGTATGAGCATCGATGCCGCCATTGCGCATATATCTCGCGAAATGACCCGGAGCAGCCCCGACCTTGCCCAGGAGTTTTACCTCTCATCCCTTGAAATGCGTGCCGGAGCAACCCGCATCGACGCTTTGCGCAATCTGGCACTTCGCTCACGCCTCGAAGACCTTGAAGATCTCGTTTCCGTACTCGCTCAGGCAGACAAATTCGGCACCAGCCTGGCAGAATCGTTACGCGTCCAGTCGGACATGATGCGCACTCGCCGAACCCAGCGAGCCGAAGAGCTTGCCGCCAAAATCCCCGTCAAAATGCTGCTTCCGCTCGTCCTGTTCATTTTTCCGACGCTTATGCTGGTGCTGCTGGGGCCGGCGGTCATCCAGGTCATGCAAGCCTTCTCCAGATAAGGCCCCGCCATGGACAACGGCTGCATAATCCGCTTCCAGTGGGCGCACTGGCCATGGTGTCTGGCCGGTGCGCTGGTCGGTCTGTGGCTTGTGCCCCTGGCCAGGAGCATTCCCCGTAAGGTTTTGCAGCGCGCCAACGTCTCCATGTACGCCTGGCAGGGGCCCGGTGGGGGCATTGCCGACGCCATTCCGTCCGTCCGCAGCATATGGGTGCCGCTGGTCAACGCCGGTTTGTGGGCCTGTGCGGCAAACACCGCCGGCAACCCGGTATTGCTGGCCCCGCTACTCCAAGCCTGTCTGGCCAGTACGCTCGTGTTGCTCGCTCTTGTAGACTGGGATAGCACCTTATTGCCAGACCGGCTCGTCATACCGCTTGGGGTAGCGGGCCTGGCCGCCAGCTATGCCGGATTCACCCGGCACACCCTGTTCTCTGCGGCCCTTTACGCAGTCGTGGTGCTGGGCCTCCTTGGCGGGCTTGCCTGGCTGTTCTTGCGTATCAGGGGCGTGAACGGGATTGGTGGTGGCGACCTCAAGCTCCTGGCAGCATTGGCGACCTGGTTGGGCCTTGCCGGTGTGCTTTACGTGGTCGTGTGGGCCTGTGCGGTTACCGTGGTCTGGTATCTGGCCTGGCGCCGCTTCAAAAGCTTCAGTCCCCAGGCCGAATGGCCATTCGGCCCCGCCATTGTGATCGCGGCCCTGTTATGGAGCTTGCCGATTTGGTGAACTTCCCGTCGCGGCCCTCATAGTCTTTTTTTCCAGTCCAGGCAGGCCTCATATCATATCAAAATCGCCATCGGATTCGAAATCGATGCTCTCCCTGACTTATGGGTCCCTCAAAAAAAGTGTCGTGAGCGAGTCAAGGGCAAGGCGGACGTAGCGCAGAACCCGGAGTGTCCACGACGTACATGAGGATTTCGAGCACCGCCCAACGCAGCAATTGACTCGCGGAACAACTTTTCAGGTGCCCTTATGCCAATGCGTGCTGATTTTCAGGAATACGCATCGAGGGATCAGCGATACCGGTTTCTGCAGCCTTTCTCTTGCCGCTCACCCCGCACACCACACCAACCGGGTTGAAACCCGGAGGGGGCCGCACACTGGTGCGGAATCCGAAGATCCCGAATATGACAATCTGCACGCAGTTCTGCCGCTCCTGCAGACGGAAAGCACGTGGCGGGACTCATGGACGCTTGCCGCATCATTGACCGTATTCAGGCTACTGCCATTTTTCATGGTATTGAGAGATTCAGGTCTGCCGGAGCAGACCGATTTTTTTTGGCTCTGCTTTCGTAGATCAAAGACATCACGTGAGTTGACTGCTGCTAACGACCGGGTGTCTTATTGTGGAATTGATCTTGTAGATAGCGCATGAAATGCTTGGAAATTTGTTCGGCAATACGTATAAATGTCATATTAAAAGCGTGTCGCCGTATTGCTGAAGTGTTGCAAACCAGGTGGTAATCGCTCAGAATCCGGAGAAAGACGGTGTCAAGTGGCGAGCTTGATGAATTGCCGGAGTTTGAACGCAACCCGCCGGGATTGTCCACGAAAGAAGCGGAGTACACAGCGAGAAAACAGTGCTGGGTGCCATAAAGCAGGATTCATTCCGGCTTACTTTTTTTTGATCTAATACCGGGAAGGGTTTCTTACATGCAGGCAGGTTTGATATCGGATGACAAGAACCCCGCAGCGCAGTTGGGTCTTAATATCCGTTTGGCTAGAGTGAAAGCAGGATATTCCCGGGAAACGCTGTCTGAACTCAGCGGGCTTTCGATGGCTTATATCGGCATCGTTGAACGAGGCCTGAAGAACATCACCATCCTTAACTGCCAGAAGTTGGCGGCAGCGCTCGGAACCAGTATTTGCGAACTGCTTGATGGTGTTTTCGATGCAGGGCCAAATTCCATGCGTCAAAGACAGCCGAACAGAAACTCGTGCCCGTAACGGTTCGCATGGGCCTTATGCACAGGTGATGCTGCACAGCCCGCTCCTCCCGATTTCCCCCCCTTCCGTACCCATGGGTCATTGAAACAGGAAAACCCCTGATTTTACAGGGGTTTCGGGACATTGTGAAATATCATAAAAGCATTGCCTGGCGGGGGCGGGATCATAATATGATCGCTAAACCATTATATATAAATGGCTTGATTTGTGGTAATCTCAGGGATACCCCCATATCTACCACCAAATATTTTATTTTGCTGATATGTTTCCAACAACCGCAGGCAGAAGCGTTGATCACGTTCGTAAACCGGTGAGCAATTGCACGGGGTTGCCGACAGCCGTATAGGGTTCTGAAGGGCTGTAGGCAATATTCTTCGTCTCCGTTTTTTCCGTTCACAAAAATGTCAGTATCAGGTGCCTCCCGTAGATATGGGCTTCAGAGGCAGCAAAGCCCTTGGGATCGCGAAACCCAAACAGATTCTCAAGTTGGAAATGGGTGTAATTGGGTGTATTATTGGGTTATGCTTCGAACAGACAAATTGCAGATCACTCGGGAAATCCTGAACCTGATTGCCCGGATCGACGAGTTCAAAGGTGCATGGCGTGCGTTGGGCAAACTCGCCCCTGACCGCCTTTCGGCCTTGCGCCGCGTGGCCACTATCGAAAGCATCGGATCGTCGACCCGCATCGAAGGAAGCCGTCTGTCCGATCGTGAGGTAGCGGAATTGCTGTCCAACCTGACGATTAAAACTTTCGAAACGCGTGACGAACAGGAGGTCGCCGGTTACGCGGAACTGATGGATCTCGTTTTCGGATCGTGGCAGGATATCCCGTTCAACGAGAACCACATCAAGCAGTTGCACCAGATCCTGCTCCGCCACAGCGAGAAGGATACCCGGCACCGGGGGCAATACAAGACCCATTCG
>FUWD012839402.1_pt1 | contig 10719 bp, 9 predicted proteins | sample 1063281 | NCBI WGS metagenome assembly FUWD01 (sample SAMEA79048168, study PRJEB19326) | metagenome | biome: marine
GAATTTTATGTTTTAATATGCCAAACAGCCAGCTTTTCTCAGAAGATCGTCCTTCAAATGACTTGTTTGATTCTAAAGCCGCCAGCAGGGGGTGACTTGAACTATTTCCTGCGCCGCATCGGGGCCATTTACTCTCACCAGGGTGTAGCGAAACAGGAGGTCACCATATCGGTCTACCTAGAGGTCACTGTCGATACTTTCTTTGTTCATTATTTGTCGTTAAATTTTGCGACCGTCCTATGGAAGCTTGAAGCCAATCTCTCAGACACTAACCCGTGAGCTTGAAGGAGCATTCCTGCCCCAAACAAACGTGGTGTCCTGATGGAAATCAATCCTTATTTTTGTAGCGCTTCGTCAGGATTTTTCTGAGCCGTTCCATTTCAGAAGCTTCGATGACCTGCTGATTTCCCCCTTCCTCTTCAGCCAGACACAAACCCATGGGTTCGTCGTTAGTCATAAAATGAAGCAAAACGGTGGTCAGAAAAAACATTCCATCACCCCATCCGCCGGGGTTGAGGAAGATATAATTTCCTGCCTCACTCCAGTACACTTTTAATTCTTTTCCCGTGTTGTCCTTTAACACAGTTTCGCCGTCTATCCCGTACGTATCCAACAGTCTTTGATGTTCAGGGCTCAGTCGATCCATTGGCAGACTCCTGAAAAAAGTCAGTTAGAACTGGAAAGTCTTTCCTTGATTCCTACCTCGTAAAACTGTTTGAGAAATGATTTGGCCAGTCGAAATGGATTAAAAGTGATGTCCACAGGATATTTGGCGAGTTGGAAATCGGATACCTTCAGCGAATCCAGATCCGTCTCGCTGACACATTCAATATGTTGCAAGTCCCATTGACCGTATTGTCTGATACGGGCCGCTTGCAGAGCATACATTTTATTGATGGGTACATTGACAATTTCTGCCAGCACACGGTCTAATGCCGTCATGTCTGTTCCGGCGGCGAGCAGGCCGAGCGGGTAGGGCGAGCCGTTGATCGGGCCGTTACCCTGCATGGCGGTGACGCCATCGATAATGGTCAAAGATGGCGCAACGTGCTTTGCGATGTCGATCAACATCTTGCCGAAGGTCACCTTGTCATTCTTTACCAGACAATGCAGAACCGGTTTGCGTTTTCCAATGACCAGTCCGAACAGGTTCTTTATCGCCAGCGTCAGCGTCATCTGACAGTGCGATTTGAATTTTGGCAGATTGATGATACTGTCATATTCGCGGATACTGCCCGCGATTTTGAGATGCGCTATATTTTCTTCCGTGACGAGGGGAATCGGATCGCTCAACTCTACGAATCGGACCCCATAGCGTTTCTGCAAGTCGCTGTAGCCCGCTTTGTTGGCCACTGCTTCCAGACTGCCGATAGCCGGGCTGTCGCTGAGATCAATCCGGCTCACGCCAAGGTCCTTGAGCACGCGGCATACCGCGTCAACCACAGCAGGGTGTGTCGTTACACAACGCTCTGAGGCAAATCCGCGCAACAGATTGGGCTTCAGCAGAACCTTGTCACCCGAACCAAACAGCAGGCCCTTTTCGCTGAACAGACTCACACTCTCACGAACGAAACCTTCAACAGGCCCGGGATGGTAGGCATCAGATTTTCGGAGGAGAATTTTCGGATTCATAGACAGCCACCATTTTATTGACTCATTATACCTGTTTGAACGGACATTAAACAGCCCTGCGCTAAAGCCATAACTTTTAAGGACCTTTGACGCAAAGCTGCGGCTAAGGAGTTGTTTGCGGGTAGAGGATGCGGTAGATGCCGTAGTTTCGGAGGACTTTTTTTACGTACTTTCTGGTTTCGGGGTAGGGGATCGATTCTATGAATACATCGGGGTCGTTGAGGTGGCTGAACCGTTTCAGCCATTTTTTCAGCATATGAGGTCCAGCATTATACGAAATAAGAATATGCGCTCCGTTCTCATTGAATTTCCGGTTGAGCTGGCTGATATACTGGATTCCCAGTTGGATGTTCGTTTCCGGGTCAAACAGAATGTCGGTGCTGTAAGGCCCATCCATTTTGGAATTGGCGTACAGCAGTCGCCCGGTCTCGGGCATAATTTGCATGAGTCCGATCGCCCCGGCCCGTGACTGCACCTGCGCGTCGAACAAACTTTCCTGGCGGATGAGTCCTTTCACGAAATAAGGGTCGACATCGTGGTTCTTGGCGCTGTCGCGGATGGTCTCGGCATAAGCCAGCGGATAAAAATTGCGCCAGAAGTTGTCGGTGAGTTCTTTTTCCTTAATTTTTGTTTTGAAGTCTTTATAAAGTTGCATGATGCGCACGGTATCGGGATAAGCGTGTGCGTTATTAAACAGCGTGGCGAGCCACATCACCCCGGAAAGGTTTTTGCGAACAGAGTTTTCCAGTTTTTTAATTTCATAACTCGCGTCTTCATAGAATCCAGTCGCCGACAATTCAACTCCCCGCAAATAATGAAACCGTGCGTTGGCTGTGAGGGAAGGTTTGTTGAGTGATATCTCCTGGCGTCTGTTTGCGCCGACATCTGATTTCTTATCGGTTCTTTTTTCTCCAGCGCGGATGCCGTAATAGGTGTAGGGGAAGCGATTGTTAACGTCCTTAAAAAGTTGTTGCGCCAGATCGCCACGCTTCAGTTTCTCCGCCGATTTCGCGGTCCAGAACATACTGCTTTCGATGAAGAGTCCGGACGGATACAGGCGGGCGCTGTCCATAAAATAATCGAGGGCTTTCTGGAAATCGCCTTTGTTGTAATGGAGCCAGCCCAACTGCCACGCGGCCCGCTCCGCATATTCATCGCTTCCAAATTGATTAACTACCTTTGTGTAGTGTTGAGTTGCCTGGGCATACCGTCTTTTTTCTTCGTGCATTTTGCCAATGAAGAAACCTGTCTGACTGGCGAGAGATGATCCTGGAGCATTATCGATAGCTTTCTGGAAATATTGGAGTCCGTCACGATAATACCCCATGTTCCAGAAGTTGCGCCCGATGGTAAAAAGAGCTTTCTGGACACGGGCGTGTTGCGGATAATGTTTGAGAAACTTTCTGAGAGCGGCGTTGGCGCGGTTTCTTTTGCGAAGACCTTTATAGGCCTTGGCCAGATAGAAATAGAATCTTCCGGGGAGCAGGGGTTTTCTTTTCAATAGCTCATTGATCTCTGTTATAGCTTGTTCATATTGAACTTTTTTGAGCAGTTCGCTGATGCGTTGCCCGTGTTCATCAATGGTGAGAGCTTTGATGGTCACGCCAGACTGTTCACTCAGCTTGTTCATCTCCCCTTTGACTTGTTGCGTCCGTGCATGCATGGGATAGGCGATATGGAGTTTGCGGTAACGGTCGTAGGCTTCATTAGCTTTTTTCAACTGTTGATAAAGTTGGCCCTGATGGAAGATGATTTCCGGCAAGTAAGAACGTGACCGGGAGGTTTTCGAAAAACCTGATAGACGTTGTTCTGTATCCGCAAGCACCTTGAGCGCGTCTGTTATTTTCCCATCCTGCTCCAGGACTTTTGCCCGTAGCAGACGGTGCTGGGCATAGAGCAAAGTATTCGGGAAATTTTCCTGCAAAGTATTGATCTGTTCGAGTGCTTCGGCGCTTTTTCCAGATTCCACCAGGATCCTGGCCAGATGATAACGGATGTAGTCCTCTATTTCCGGGTAGGATTTTATGGCGGATTTAAAAGCCTCAATCGCTTCTTGAGGTTTATTGGTATGTGTCAGGCTGTGTGCCAGAAGATAAAGAGCACGCTTTCCCTCGGTTGATTTTGTAGATGAAGCATGGATAGAACGAAATAAAAGCGCAGATTGATGATAATCCCCTTTCTGGTATTTTGAAAACGCGACCGAATAGGGATCTTTGTCATGGGCTGATACGTTCAACGGATCAGCAAAGTTCAGGCACAGCGCTATCAGAAAGACGGCCACTGTTCGTGGAAGCAGGGAAAGGACCCTATCGCGCAGGCTGGCGGGATTGTCCGATGAATTGGCATGGATGGTTTTTGCGTCGCTGGATTTTTTGAACCATGTGATCTGGCGCTTCGCGTAGCGTCGCGTATCTCGTTTAATCAGGTCCACTGCTTGTTCCATTGAGAGTTTGTCATCCAGGAAGTCTACGATTTGCGAGTAGCCGATACTTTGAAAAGGTTTCAGGGACTTTGAGAATCCGCGAGCGAGAATGCCTTTAACTTCATCGACCCATCCCTCTCGCATCATATGGTCCACTCTTAGATTGATATTATCGTAAAGTTCTTTACGGTCGCGTTCTATGATGAACGTGTGGATGGGAAACTCATATTCAGGAGCTGGATTGGTTGCAACGAATTCAGACAGAGCTTTTCCCGTTTGTCGATAAACCGAGACGGCTCTTTCGATGCGCTGTGTGTCTTCGGGCAATATCCGTTCGGCCGAGACAGGGTCGATCCGCTGTAGTTCCTCATGAATTAACGGGAGTCCCCGCTCGCTTATTTCAAGCTGAACCTGTTTTTTGATTTCCGGATCGATTTGCACAGCACAGTCGTAGTCATCACGAAGAACTTTAAGGTAGAGTCCGGTGCCCCCCGTGATGACGGGAGTCTTACCGCGCCCTATTAATTCCCGGATATGTTCCAAAGCGCGTGTTTTAAAATCGAAAGCGGTGAACTCCTCGTCAGGTTCCAGAATATCAATGAGGTGGTGTGGAATCCGGGCCCGGTCATCAATAGACGTTTTGGCAGTGCCTATATCAAAATACTTATAGATCTGCATGGAGTCCGCGCCGATGATTTCCGCATCAAGTTTTTCCGCCAGCGCAATAGCGGTATCACTTTTCTTCGACGTGGTGGGTCCCGCTAGAATAATTAAAGGAAGCATAAATTTGTTCCATTTCCCTAGAGTAAGAGCCATCTTCATTATAAACGTAAAGGGGCGGCTCGATGACACAGTCTGCCCGGCGCCCCTTGATCGCCTCAACCAGAAAGATACGCGCCTCTGCATTCCGCGAACCGTGAATGAACCTGAGCCTTGCGGGAAACAGTTTGTGGAGGTTAAGGTATTCCAGCACTTCCGTCAGTCGCAGGGGGGGGTAGGCCAGGATAAAAGTTCCCCCCTCCTTCAAACAATCATCTGCCCCTGCCGTCAGGGATTCGAGACTCATCGCCAGTTCGTGCCGAGCGACCGCTTTTTCAGAGTTTGGGTTAATGCGGCCTGTTTTTAATTTGCGATAGGGCGGATTTGAAATAACGCTATCAAACAGTCTGTTTGTCGCGTCCGGACTCCAATTGACAAAATCATCGTGGATCAGTCTAATCCGATCCTCAGCCCCGTTATCTGATATGTTGCTGACCGCAAGGTCGTACAGTTTTTCCTGAATTTCTATCGCGACAATTTCTTTCACTTCTCCGCGTGTTGCCAGAAGGAGCGGGATGACTCCGCATCCGGTTCCAACATCGAGAACGCGACAGCCGGGAGATAAATGTACAAAATCTGCCAGCAGGAAGGGTTCAATGGAATATCGATAACCCTCCTCAGCTTGTTGTATCGCCAGCGGACTGGATGAGTTCAAAGCGGTCATGATAGTGTAACCCTCGGATTAACTTCAAAGGCTTCCTTAAACCAATAGATTGTACCGGATGAAGCGGTCACCGGGCAACTGTTTACTGAATGTAAGCGGTTGAATAATAAAAGAGTTATCTCGTCAATGATATCGGGTTATAATGAATCCACTGGAAAACACATGGGTTAAAAATGAAGGCCGGTCTGTTAATGAGATAGAGGAGATTCTATGTTTGTTCAGGAACAGATGGAGCTGTCATGTTCTTCGTGGGTGGTTGGATATTAAGCACCTGCAGTAAATGAACGGGAAGACGCCGCAAAATTAAAAGATCCAAAATTAATGTATGGCCGTAGAAAATCAGACATAGTGAAACCCAAAAGCATGCGCGGAGCATTCATGACCATTACGGGATTACTTCTTTCGGTTTCCGGCATCGTTATGTTCCTCATGTACACCTAGCCAATGGAATAATTCCAGTTTCTTTTAAAAAGGCCATAAGCTAAATTTCTGTTTCCTCAGCAGAACGGCCAGCACTTCTTTCTGGTACACCACGGGATGATCGCGCAGGGTGACCAGATATCCATCTGATGGCGCCAAAGGTGATTCAAGAACGGCGCCTGAATACATATCAACGATCTCTCCTATCTTTTGTCCTTTTTTGATTTTGGAACCGGATTGGACCAACGGCAGGAACATTCCCCCCGCATCAGCGAATACTAACCGCTCATTATTCCGGTTGTTGAAGCGCACGGTAAATTTTTTTACTTTCTTGCGTTTGTTGGTTAAAACTCCTGCCCACAGCAGACTGTTGACCAGTCCGGAAAACAGAGTTTCGCACAGAGCTCTGTCCAGATGATCAGGTTTCCCTGCAGATAGAATTACCGATGGCATTCTGTTTTCTATCCATTGGTGGTAGAGGCAGAGCCGGAAGGTTGGCGAATCTTCTGGTTCTCGTGCGTTTTGGGGTCCCAGGCTTCTGGCGAAGTCTTTGGTGAGTCCATCTGGATTCAGGCAGGCCAGATGAGGAGCGTCCTCGTAATGGGTGTCGGCATTGCTAATGATGATGCCAAATTGCGAATCGTATGTATGCTGGTAGACAATGGCGGCGATCCGTTCCGCAACTTCCCCCTGATCATTTCCTGGGAATGCGAGGTCCATATCCAGATCATCGAACGACCACAGGCGATTGCCCTCCTGCAAAGCGGGCAGATTGACTGCCGGGATGATCTGTACTCTGCCTTTCAGAAAATAATCCGGTTCGTTCCCAGCTTCCACCGCATCAAGAAAACGGATGAGTCGCGAACAAAGATAAATTCCGTTCAAGTGATTGCCGTGAATACCGCCGATGATGGAAACGGTTTCTCTGAGCGGAGTTCCTTCCCAGGAAAATTTTAGCAGGTCAGTTGACGGTCCCGTTGGAGATGGAATTGACAGGATGGTTTCCCTCATGGCCCATCTCCGTTTTTCACGGTGATATTGGTCAATGGTTTTTTCACGATCAGCTCATCTCTTTCAGGGCGATTCTTGCCAGAGGCGCGCCCGGATAAACCAGCGGATGTTCCCGTAGGGTGAAGAGGAGTCCGCTTTTCGGTGCTGTCACTTCTTGCAGAATTTCTCCATCCGTCACGCTCACGACTTCCCCGATCATTTCCCCTTTTGCAATATTTGTTTTCAAATCGCAGTGGCCAACAAACACTCCCGCGTATTCGGATTGGAGCAGAGCCACCTCCGAAGGGTGGGCGATGACAGGCGGATCGATCTTGAAAGTAGAGCCGGTGGACGTAAGAACCCCGGTGTGATGCAGAAGATTCAGCATACCTCGAAAAAGCTGGTCCGCGAATTTTTTGTTAAGGCGCAAGCTGATTCCGGCTTCGATAACCAGAGTATTTATTTTGGCTCGATTCAGGTTGTAACCCAGCGTAGATTCGAACATCGGTGCCGCAGGATGGACCCATATGAGATCGACATTGCATTGAACCGCGAGTGGGATCAATTTTTTGTGGAGTCCATCGATGATGCGTATTTGCGGAGCCTCCTGGAGGTGCAAGTTGCTGGCGTGGAAATCGACCACGATATCGGCAGAAGATTTCAGGTCGTCAAATAACTCAGAGGCAGATTGTGCGGGAAGAGATCGTGCGTCATTGCCGCCAAACTGTCGATTTATGTCCAGCGAAAAGAAAGGCGACAGTCGGGAACCAACGGCAACGGCCTGTGGATTGACGGCTGGATAAATATGGATTTCGCCTTGAAACGCTTCCGGTTGAGTCTGTTGCAGGTTTTTGAGGTGTCGGATAAGGAGGTGGCACAGGTAAATGCCTTCTAGCTCGTTACCGTGGAGACCGGAAACAAAGGCGACACGTTTCGTTGGCCGCTTGCGAACAGAAGGAAAAGATTGCCTGGTGATTTCCACCCTCTGGCCCGATGGTGTCTTATAGGAAGCGATGGTCCGACTTTCCAAAGGATGCTCCTTTTCAAAAAACAGTTCAAAAATTTGATTTGTCCGGGTGTGTAAAATGGGATGTGTCTACTGGAGTGGGGTCTAAAGGCATAGCATTATGATGAAAGTCACTCGTTATTTTTATGTTTTTTTACTTCGATTTTCATAGCATCAATTTTTCGTTTGAGAGTGTTGCGGTTGATGCCCAACGCCTTAGCGACCGAGACTTGTTTACCGAAGTTTTTATCGAGCATGATTTCGAAAAGTTGCTTTTCGAGTGATTGAACGAGTTTGTCGTAGATATGCCCGTCCTGTGTCTCCTGATTTTGCGCGAGGTATCCCCGGATCAATTTGTTGAGTTGGATGTCAAAGCGATCGTCAGCTTTTACCAGTTCCAAATCTGCTTCAATCAGGTGGTCAGGAAGATGCTCGGCAAGAATGGGCCCGGCTCCAGCCAGAACTACGGCTCGTTTGATGACATTTTCCAATTCGCGGATATTGCCGCGCCAGGAATAGTTGTTAAAAATACGTATGGTTTCCGGCGCGAGGTATACCGAGCCTTGGGACAGTCCAGACGCGTACATGTTTAAAAAATGATTTGCCAGAAGAGAGATGTCCTCACATCGGTCACGCAGTGGTGGTATGAAGATTTGAATGACATTGAGCCTGTGAAACAAATCTTCGCGGAAGTGTTTTTGTTCCATTAATTCTTCAAGATTTTGATTGGTCGCGGCGATAATGCGCACATCTGCTTTCAGAGGTTCTTTGCCGCCAACTCGGTAAAAATCTTTGTTCTGCAAGACACGCAAGATTTTTGCCTGCAACTGGAGTTCCATATCGCCTATTTCATCCAGAAACAATGTGCCGCCATTGGCAATTTCAAATTTCCCTTTCTTTTGTTCAACGGCTCCGGTGAAAGATCCTTTTTCGTGACCGAACAATTCCGATTCAAGGAGTTCTCTTGAGATGGCGGCGCAGTTGATGCATACGAAGGGCCGATCCTTGCGGCTGGAATAATAATGCATGGCACTGGCAACCATTTCCTTTCCAGTTCCGCTTTCGCCGGTGATAAGTACGGCGAGATCAGATGTGGCGGACTTGCCGATGGTCTTGAAAATATCCTGCATTTTCTTGCTTTTGCCGACAATGGACGCCACGGAAAATTCGTCTACTTCCTGAATGGTTTCCGCTTCTGGTGGAGCCTCGATTCCTCTGGTTGATTCAGCCCTGTCGACCAGAGCGTAGATGACATCGAAATCAAATGGTTTGCTGATATAGTCGTAGGCACCCATTCGCATGGCTTCGATGGTGTTGTTCATGGTGTCCTGGGCTGTCATTACCACGATTTTTGCTTGAGACGTTGTTCCCTTGACTTCTTTAAGCAGGTCGAGTCCGCTCATGCCGTCCATGAAGATGTCTGAAAATACCAGGAAGTATTCCTGATTTTTTATTTTGCGAAGCGCATCTTCGGCATTCGGGGAGGTGTGGACGACATAGTTCTTTTTTTCCAGCGCCTTTTTGAATATTCGTCGAATGTTTTCTTCGTCATCGACAATTAGAATTTTTTGGGTATTGTCCATGAGCCTATCCTATCATTTCCTGCTTACAGGAAGAAACACTTGCACCACTGTACCAGCGTTTTTTACCGAGGTGACTTTAATTTTCCCCTTGTGATTTTCGATAATTTTGAGCGAAACTACCATGCCCAGCCCGGTTCCGCGTTTCTTAGTCGTAAAAAAAGGGGTGAATAGATTTTTCAGGGCGGCGTCCGTCATGCCAGAACCAGAATCTATGATTTCCACAATGATGTTATGTGTGGAGGAGGTGTCCTGTACTTTCCGCAAGGCGTAATTGGACCTGAACTGGGTGACAACGCGAACCTGTCCGCCCTCAGGTGAAGCTTCTACCGCGTTTTTGACCAGATTGAGAAATACCTGCTTGAGTTCGTCTTCGCTTCCTTCGATGGTTGGGAGACTGGGATCGTAAACCTGAACAAATTCCCCTTTTTTTCTTTCAAACGTTTCCTTTTCAAGAACAAGAATTTCCTCCAGTACCTTATGAATATTTGTGGGTTTAAAATCGCTGGAAGCGGGTTGAGTCAGATTCATCATTCGTTTTACCAGACGATTGATGCGATCTACTTCAGCAATCACGATCTCCATGTATTCACGTTGTTCGTTATCTTCAAGGTCTTTGATCAGTAATTGTGCCGAGCCGCGTATGCCGCTGAGCGGGTTACGTATCTCGTGTGCCATACCCGTGGTAAGGACACTGAGGGTTGAGAGGTGCTCCGTTTGCCGGGAAGTTTCCTGAAGCTCTTTGATGAGAGTTGTGTCTTGTATGAGGATCACCCCGGTTACACTTTGACCTGCATTATTTATTATCGGCGAGAAAGTCAGATTGGCGGGAAAATATCCATCGTTAGACTTGCGATGTCCCATTGCCTCCAGACGGTGAATTGCTGTGCCGGTAGTAATGGACTGACGCGCCTTGTCCATAACACCCGGTTGATCGGGAAATAACTCCGAGAGAAGTTCGCCCTCGAAGAAACCGCCTGATCGCTGGAACATTTCTTCTGCGGCCTGATTTCCTTTGATAACCTTGAGGTCGGCTGAAATAACGAGAACCCCATCGATCAGGGATGTAAAAATATTTTGATAAAAATTTTCTGGTCCGGCCATTCAACCCCAGGCTGTTATTTAGAAGATTTGGCACGGGATTTTTACTTCCTGAATAGGGTTTTCTGGGCAGGTTTTTTAGGCG
>FUWD013246322.1_pt3 | contig 10715 bp, 4 predicted proteins | sample 1063281 | NCBI WGS metagenome assembly FUWD01 (sample SAMEA79048168, study PRJEB19326) | metagenome | biome: marine
GAGCTATACTCAGCGTATATACTTTCCATTTTATCTTTTTAATTTTAATTCTTTACCTCGATTTGTAAATATACTATCACTTACCAATTGAAATTTTCCTCCTGGAAATTTAGTAGATAGTATTTCACTAGATATAAATGATGCAAATTGAATAGTACCTTTTTGTAATAAAGCAGGGAAATTAACATCAACTCCTTCAGTAACATATTGAGCATATGCTTCGTTACCCTGACCTTTCATTTTCTTTGCTATAACTTCATTGAAATAAGCAGGACTTACTTGTTTTTGACTAAGATCATTTTTAAGTCTTGATCCTTGTAAGTCCATTATGTTAGCAAAACTTTCATATATATCAGATACTACTGGTTCATTAGCAGAATTAGCAGCCATATTCATCACGTACACAAGTTGTGATGGTGTATGTAAGTGTTTATTAAATTCCCCATCTGAATTAGGATTTTGCTGTATTCTATAATCTTTGTTTGATATAGTCATTGTAGACAACTTAACTCTATTAGAACGAAGTTGTGTGTTCAAAGATTTTAATTCATTTTCATCTTTAGTTTTATCTATTTTTCTTAAAAGACTAGCTTCTGTATCAGCATCGTAACTATCTAAACCAGCAGAATTAAATTCAGGACTGTTTTCGTCTAAATTTAATACATCATCAAGACCATATAAATAATCTGTATGAGCACTTCCTATCTTAACACCTGATTGAAAAACTACTTCTTGTAACTCATTAGCTTTCATCCATTTCATAAGCTTCACCATTTTAGGAAACTTATAGGTGCCTTCACTATCTACCTGAGTCATTAATTTGTCAGATAAAGAAAACGAAGCATACTTAACTGCTGTAGGAATCCAATATTCTTCAACACCTTTTTTAGTTTTAACTAACATTTTACGTTTAGTATATATAACAGGCTTAACAGCTGTACCTTGACTAAATGAAGAACCTTGACCTGCTTGAATATCTTCAAGTCTTGATTCTAACATAAATCCTTGCGCATCAGATCTATCAAAATTTTCAAACATAGATACTAAAAATGTTTTTTCTTCGTCAGTTACAGCATCATCAAGTAAATAATCAAAAACTTCAGCCATTTCTTTAGCTGCGTCTTCAGTATACTCTTTAAAAACTGCCATTTTAAATTCTCTATTAGCACCTTGACTAAAAAGTTGTTCTACAAATAAACCACTTCCAGGTGAAAATGCTATTGATAATCTTTTAATAAAATCATTTTCATGTTTAAGAAAAGCAGGATCACCAACTGTAATTTGATTAACTACAAAAGTATTAATATATGTATTTAAATAAAATAAAGAATAAACTTCTATAAATTCAGTTACTTTATTATTATATTCTTTGGTTTCTGTATTATCTTCATTTTTAGTTTTAGTTCCAAATGAAAATCTTTCACTTTTTACAATTCCTTTTGCGCTGGATTCTAATACACCTTCTTTCTTTAAAACTTTTAATAACATTTCATTATGAACGTTATCTAATTTATCATTATTTCTTAATCTGCTTTCAACAGCTCTAATGTTTTGTGATATATGTAGTTCATTACCTAATACAAACTCCTTAGCTGACTGTACAGACAACGTAAGTATTTTTTCATATAACTTCTCCACTATCAATGGATCGTTGATATCTTCACCATCTAAGACTCTAAACAATAAAGTATCTTTAGAATTATAATTTTGTATTAAACCATTTAAACGTTCTGGTCTATCTTTAATAGTATCTAAAATAGCTTTTATGTTAGTATAATTTTCCTCTCTACCTGAAACAGAAATTTTAACCATTTTAGCATTAGGCTTATTGGAAATTGGAGGATAATAATAATCATAAGATAACTCATTTGATTCACTACTTAATACTTCAGTAAGAAACCCAGAAGAAAATTCTCTAATAAACCAATCATTAGTACGTTCTCTATCGTACATTATAGGATAAGAGTAATATTGATTACCCCTGTATAAGTATAATTTACCTATTTTAATCAACCTTCTGATTATAGGATTATGTTGTAATGACGTATCTAAAAGTTCTGGTTTTGATTTACGTGCAGTTTGTTTTGATCTACCCTTATCTATAGGATAAAACATAGTACTATCAGTTATAAAATCATGTAAATTTTCAATGTAAGATGATAAATGATAAATATAAAAACCTGTACCATTAGCAGAAGTTCCCATAGATCTTTGAACTCTGTCACCACCTTCATCATAAAAATCTGAAATTGTATTTATTAATGTGTTAGCATTTTTTCTAATAACATCTTCAGCAAATACATCATTTCCATCTTCTAATATTTCATCAAGATTTATACCTTTTGCAATTCTATCTAATCTTGCTTGTGTTGCATTTACACTATCTAATGCATCTAAAAAATATTTAATTTGACTTGATAAATTTCTTATATCTTTATCATCTTCAAATATAGTAATTGATTTTTTCTTATTAAAAAAGAATTTAACAAACTTTTCAATACCTCTTAAATTACCACTAACTTCTTCAGATGTAATATCTTCATACATATCTTTGTAATCTATAGTAGTTTTAAATTCAACTATAGATTCTTTGTTTGGAAAGAAAAGATTTAAATCATTTTTAAATACATTACGTAAATCATGAGCATGAGTAGTTCTTGTGATAGGTTTATTAACTACAGTTATTTCTCCAGTTTTCCCATTAGTAGAAGCCATTACTGGATTTGAATTTCTTTGAGAATTAAATAATGAAAACACTTCTCGAATTATATTTCTATTATAAGCATATGTCCATACATGAGACATTTGAGTAATAGTTACTTCTTGATTTTTTCTATGACCAGGACGTTTTCTTAATTCTTTATTTATATCATCAACCAATCTTGATAAAAAACTGTAACTATCTTCTATTCCTTTATTGGTTTTTAATCTTTCAATTTTACGAATTGCTTCTTTACCTTCTTTGTTTACAATTGTACCATATGGAGTTTCAGCATTTCTTACATTATGAATTTTAGTTTGAAAAGTAGTATCATATATAAATGTATCTTCAGTTTCAAATCTCATTGTTCTAAAAATAGGATGATCATTATTTTCAGCACTCAATTGAAATTGAGATTCAACTAAATTTCTTAATTTTTCAAATATACCTCTATATTTTTTTTGTTTTGCAGATAATTTAGAAATATCTAAATCTGGATCAGTATTAACTATTTTTTCAAAACCTGCAGTAAGTTCTTGTATTAAATATTCACTATCAAAAGATCCAGATAATGTTTCAAGCATACCGTGGTATGAAAATCTAGGGTCATTAATGATTTTAAATATTTCTTTACCGTCTTCTATAACTTTGTATTCTATAAAGTTAGTTACAAATTTAACATATTTGGATTGGCCTTTTTCCATATCCCTTTTAATGTTATCTTGAATATCAACACCAACCGTTTGTATTTCATCATCTTCAGTTAATATTTGTTTTTTAGCTGTAGATCCAACATTTGCTGCTTCTGGATATATAATACCAACGAATTCTTTAAAGTTATCAAAACTTTTTAATTTAGACATGGCATTATATCTATCCATAACTGATTCTGGAAGTTCAGCTCCTTTTTCCATATAACCTTCTATCAATTTAAGAAAGTTAATAGTGTCTTCATGTGCTTGTTGTATTGCTACATCAAATTTTTCAGGAATATAAAATTCTCTTTTCTTTGTAGAACCAAATATAGATTTTCCATTCCTTGTATTTTTAATAAGTTTTTCTGCATATTCAGCGTCAAGATCTCCAATATAAATTAGTTCACCCATTCTACTCATAAGAGTTTCTTGCGCTGTTACTAATTGTTCTGTACTGTCTTTAAAGATATCATACAATGCCATATTACGTTCAATAGGAATAAGAACCCCTTTATCTTCTGAAAATTCTTTTAACTCTAAATTTTCTTTTTCAAAAAACTCTTCACCTATTAAGTTTTTTAATTCATCTTCTGAATACCACTTATTGTTATAATTGTATTTACAAATCATTATTTACAAACTTTAGATACTAATCCATTTTCTTCTAATTGTGACAATTTTCTATTAAGATTATTATTATAATTACTAACTAATTTTTTAAAATTCTTAGTTGCATAATCTTTTTTAGCTGAATACTTCCCTTGATGAATGTCATCGAACAACGAATATAACGATTTTTCTTTGTTTATCAAAAGATTAAACCAAGAAATAAATTTATTAAATAGTCTTTGTAATATATTTCCGGTTTCACCAGGAATATATGTTTGAAATTTTCTAGCTATAAATTCATCTAACTCTATATGAGTCATTGAGTTAGTTTCTGGATATTCTTTATTAATGTAATTAAGTACTCCTTGTTTAGTTTTAAATGGTATATAAAAATTCCATAATAAATGCATAAGTTCATGATATGTAGTTTCTTTAAAAACTTTAGGGTCTTTTTCAGTACCTTCTATTATACCTAACTTCATTACTCTTCCTCTTATTTTACCAAGAGTTCTTAATGATACGTCATTACTTTTATTGGAATTTAATATATGCATATGAACAAATTCTATTTGATCATCTGTAATTCCTGGAATCATACTTCTAGCAATTTGAGTAGCTTTTTCAGGACTGATAGTATCAGATGTATAAAGAATTGTAGATTCTCTATCTATATCACTAAATTGACTAGCATCAAATTTTTCTGGAACTTCTTTGTTACTTTTAACTACTTTAGGTTTCTTTGGTTTAACAGGTTTAGTTATCAGTATCAGTGTCAGTATCATTATCTAATCCTTCCATTGATATATGAAGCTCAGTAGCTCTTACATCTTCTAAATTAGAAGTTACATGTTTAGATGCTGATTCTATTAACTCTTCAATATTTTTACTTTTAAGTCCCCATTCTTTTATTGTTTTAAAAGGTAATGGTTTTCTAAGATAAGTTTGATCTCCAAAATCAGAAATACCTTGTTCGTTAAATTTTAAAAGATTATCAATGTCTTCAGTAGACATTTTTTCATTACTATAATCATTTATATACCCTTTAAGTTGTTCTAAAGTTTTCTTAGCCATAATAGCTTTAGGATTTCTTGATACATATTCTTCAAGAGTACCTATAAACTCCATGTAATTCTCTTCGTTTATATTAGCATTTTCAACGGATGGAAATCCAGGGTATTGTTTGTTAAGACGTTTAAATCGTTGTCTTATGATATTAAAAATTGTACCTTCTGACCATAAAACACTTTTAGGTGTTATGCCTGAAGTATTATACAATTGATTTTTTCTACGTTTAGCTTTACTAACATATCTAACAGCTTTAATATGTCGATTAGCTGTATTACCTTTTTTAATTACTTCACCTTTAGCATTTTTTGTATCTTTAGTTTTAAATTGATTAGTCATTATCAATTTTCTAAGAGCACTTTTTGTTTTAGAATATTCAGAATTAATTATAGGAGTGGTATGTATAATTTTTCTACCTGCATTATCTTTTACAAGATTATATTTATCTTCTCCAGTTGTTTTTTCTGCTTTCCAACCACTATCTTTCCATTTTTGTTCATATTCTTTTGAAGTAATAACTACATTCCTCATAGATACAGAATGTAAATCTCTAAACAAGTTAAGAATAACATCAAGATTTTCTTCAATAAATTCTCTACTTACTCCTGTAAATGGGAGATCTTTCCAAGCAATTTTCTCTTTCCATTTAGGATTCAAAGCCATTGTATAATTACTTCTCCCTCTATAGTTTTTATCTTTACCAGTTTTACTTACACGTATATGAAAACCAGGTTTAACTAGTTCTATAATAGATCTAAATTCTTTAGTTCCAATTTTAATGTTTTCGAATCCAGAAGATAATGCACTTTGTTCAATTATTTTAGCATTTTCATTAAAAGCAATTATATCTTTAACTTCTTGATCTGACGATGTTAAAGGTAATGTACTAAGACGTACTGTGAATCCACTAGTACCCGCACTTATATACATATACGGAGCACCTAATTGGAAGTTCTTTTTAGTTTTAAACGCAGGATGTCTCTTTTTACCACGAGTATTTGCTATACTAGCACCTATAATTTCAATATTAATATCTTCATCTGTTATTCCTTCAGGTCTAAATAAATTATTTTTAATTTTATCTATTGTATTCCTTAAAGCTTGTTTAGGATCTACATGTGATGGTTGATCACCATATATAAACTGTGTTGCAGCTGATTTAGTAACCATTGCTTTATAAGTCTTATCTAATTTAAAAACTTACCATTTGTTATGTTTCTAGCTCTTGTTGTTGTTAACTGTTTATCTAAAAATTGTCCCATTGGACTATTAAATGTTTCTTCACTAATTTCTCCTATTTCTCTATAAGCATCAGGTTGTCCAGTGGTTACATTAAAACTTGTAGGATAATATAATTTAATAGCACTACCCCAATTTTTAGCTTTACCACCTCTTTGAACTGTTGTTTTTACAAAATAAACATCTTCTCCACTTAAATCATTTTCATCATTTTTTAATATTTGTTTAGCGATAAATCTAATAGAAGAAGATTTTAGGATGATCTATTTTTACTAGACCACGGTCCTTTACCATCCACCATAATCGGTATGTTTAATGGGGGAGGTATTACAGCATTAGTTTCTTCATCTTCTTCTTCTGTTTCTTCAGAATTTGGATCATTTACTTGTTCTATAAATTCTCCTAAATCATCTTCTTCTTCATTTGTAGGAATTAATTCTTGAGCTACAGTGACTGTAGTACCTTCTTCAATTATATCACCTTCTTTAAGATCATCATCTGATACTTTATCATCTTTTGTATATTCCCTACCATGAACAGGTGGTTTTGTTGGTGGAACAACTGGTGGTACAACAGGCGTTGCAGGTTTAGAAGCAACTGGAGCTGCTTTTTGACCAGTAAGTTCTTCCATTATTCTTGCCTGTTCTATTAAATCATTTTTATAAGCTTCTTTATTTTGTTGAATATCTAAATTGAACTGAGTGTAATTGTTTTTTGTTGATTCTTCAACTTTAGTTTCAAAATTACGAGCTGGAAGAACTGCATAATCAGTAGCACGTCCAATTAACATATACATAATTGTATTGTAATTGTCGTATAAAATTTTCCCTGTGGGAGTAGTTTTAGATAATTGTATTGGGTTTATATAATTAACAGAATTAACAACTGATTCGGGAAGAACTGTAATGTATACTTCTTGAGTTTGAGAACTTTGTGCATCAATTGCAGTCATTATTCTAAATTCAAATACTTCTTCACCTTTTGCGTTTATTATTTTACTATTAAGTTCGTTAATAAATTCTGAATTCCATTTGTTAGCTTCTTCTGCATTAGTTACAACAAGTATTTTAGTTCTGTTATTACCAAATGATAATTTTAATTGTTCAATAACTGAATCAGTATTATCAAAAGCCCTTATACCATAAGGAGTTTTACTTACATTTAATTCTTCACTAACGCTAAATTTTAAATTTTTAGGGAGAGATCTTTTACCTACAAATTGTCGTTGACCTTGTACAATACCATAAGTATTACTTCTATAATTTATAGATAAGAAAGGTAAAAAAGTTAAATTTTGAAATCCTTTAGTAACATCCTCTGTAGTTAATCCAGTGCCAGCAGTTGTTTCTTGATTTTGTCCTCTCTTAGCAACACCTGCTATAGCATCAACAGGTTGTATAGTTAATTGAGATGGATCTCCCAATACAAATAACTTAGATTTATTGGAACCATGTTCTGCGTTATATCCTTCTACAATTCTAGCAAAAGCCATTATAGCAGTATCAGTTAAAGCAAATCCTTCATCTACTATAAATACTTCTACTTTATCTTTTAATAAATTTGTAAACGCTGTTACAATACCCGCAACTTCTTCTTCTGTTATTCCTCGTGTACCATTAAGTACATCTTTAGGTAATAACGATGACATGCTTTGGTTTCCTATATTTAAATTAGGCACTTCTTTATTGATAGTCGAAGTACTATTATCAGTATGACCAGTAGCAAATACAGATGTTTTAGGATTAATTCCTGTAATATCTGTTAAAAGTTTAACAAGAACACTTGTTTTACCTGAACCTGTAATACCACCAACTACAGCTGTACTACCAAACAATCCTTTTTTATTCGAAGTAAACATAAAAGCATAGGCAGCTCTTATAGCATTAAGTTGATTAGGAGTAGGTGCGAATTGATCCTCTGTTAAAGCATTAGCAATGGCTATTTCAGAGTTAACTCTATTGTTCAAGTTAGCAGTAGAACTAATAGTTTGAATAGCTTCAGCCATCGCTACAGCAGCTTTATGATTAACAACTATACCTGCTAATACTTTATCCTTTTTAATGATATCAAATTCATTAACATCATTGGAAGTTAAAAACCCACTAACATTATCATGTTCGTCAATAGGATATATGTCTTGAAAAAATTTACTTAATTTAAATATAGAATAAAGATTACTTCTAGGATTAGTTTTATAACTTTGACGTAAAAAGAAACTTAAAGTTTTAAAATTCTGCCATGTACCTTTATATTTCTTATCTCCTATTTGCTTAATTTCATTAAGTACATTAGTAGTTTTTTCTTTTATTTTTCTTCTAAGTAGTTTATTAAATTCAGTAACTTTCTTTTGTTTATTGACTTCTGATAATATAAAGTCAGTATAAATAGGATTCCAATTATCTTGTTTTGCTTTTTTAATAAGTTGATCATAAGATAATCTACCAGTTGATGTTATTTTACTTCTAGCACCTGGAGGAGTTAATTTAGTTGCTTCAGTTTTCATTTTACCGATAGCAGCTTTTAAATTCTTTATATCTTCAGATGTAACTTTTTCACCGTTTTTTCTTTTCCTTTTAATTAAAGCAAGTAAAGTTAATAGACCACCACCAAAATCAAGAGGTCGATTACTATTTGATTTTTGTTCTTCAGTTTTCCATGAACCTTTAGCAAAAGCAGAAGCTTCTTGTTCTGTAGCAAATTCAAATAGTTCTCCTCTTTTTTCAGCTTCATCTTGTGCAGCTCTACCTTCAAGTTCCATCCAATCTTTAGGATCAGAAGTATATCGATTTGGATTAATTGGAAATAATGTAGGGTATGCAAAGAACTTACCGTCCCAATCAGCACTTTCCATTAAAACAGTACTAACACTTCCGTCAGGATTCTTTCGTTCTACATCACGTAAGTTTCTTACTTTTTGAACATTGTCTTCTTGTGCACGTTGATTTGTTTGTAAAGCTGTATTAGGAATGTATAACGCAGAACCCGCTAAAGGATCTGGGTTAAAGTCATAGTATTGATCGGTAGATAAAGTACCTTCCTTATTAAAGGACTTAGCACTGTAACTAGCAGCATCAAAGAATCCCATTGTTATATCCTCGTCCGTAATATTAAACTTTTCTTTAATGGCTTTTATCTCGTTATCTATACCCTCTACAGAACCTGCAAATTCATGTACTACTAAGTTACCTTTGTTTTCAAACAATAAGACAACACTAGCGCCACTATATCTTCCATAAGATTGTTTAGTATAGTAAGATAAAGCTGGAAAACTTTTACCATCAAGGGTAGTAACTGATCGTACATTTGCTCTTGGTTTAAAAGCTGATGAATTAACATTGCCATTAAACACAATATTACTTGCTTTAGTTTGTACTAACTTTACAGGGGTGAATTCATTTTCAGCATAAGTTCTTTTGTTTGCTTCAGATCCTTTGATATATTTTAAATTCACTTTACCATTCGCTCCTATAGTTATAAGAGGTATGTATTCGTTAGCACCAATAGCTCTTAAGCGTTTGTTACTATCATTTCTTAAATCTTGTCTATTAGCGTTATCAGTTAGATCAGTAGCATCATAACGCATGATGAGGTGATGTCCTACTCCTAATACATTATTAAATTTCTTAACTCCATTCTTTTGTACATTAGAATTACTAGGTCCTGCTATGTAATCAAAACCTTCATCATTATTAAACGTATTACTATAACTCCAAAATGTATTTCCATGATCTTGTATAGTATCTCTTATTGTAAAATTTGGTTTTATTCTACCTACATCTTCAGGAATTACTTCTTCAGGAGTTACGACTACTTCTTCAAATTGAGCTGGTTTGCTTTCTAATTTAACCTCTGTTGAATCCTGAGTAAGACCATATTTAACAGCACCTCTTTCTGCAAAAGATATTAAATCGGATACTGAATAATTAGACATTACATATGATCCTCCCGCTAAAGTTCCAACAATAGCCATCATTAATAAAAGCTTTTTATATGCTTTGACAATAGCTCTCTTAAGATTTCTACTAAATTTAGTAACAGCTTGAGTTGTATCTGTACTTACTGATTTAACTTTGTCTTTTACTTTCTTACCAGTTTGTTTTAATGAATCAGCAATTTCTTTAGCTTTTTCAGCTGCTTTATCTTTATCATTTGAAAATTTCTTTAACAGTTTGAAAAGATGTAAGTTAAAAGGTTCGTTAACTTTATCAGCTGACTCTTGTACTGCAGCAGTTTCTTCTTCAGTGAAGTCTTCTTTAATAGCAGCAGCAGCTTTTTCTTCTCGCTTATTTTGTATTTTTCTTTCTTTTCGTTTTTCTTCAAACGATTTTATTCTATCTTTAATATTTTGTACAAAAGCTTTCGATGCAGCAGAAAGTTGATCTATAACCTTTTTTGGTAATGATGCT
>FUWD013189131.1_pt1 | contig 10710 bp, 5 predicted proteins | sample 1063281 | NCBI WGS metagenome assembly FUWD01 (sample SAMEA79048168, study PRJEB19326) | metagenome | biome: marine
ACTTAAAGCCCGCGACAAAATCAATCTGTAGCTCATCCTCCGTCCCGAAGGTGGAGACAAAGAATCACTAACCTATAAGCTAGCCTCTGGCATTGGTTCTATTGGTGCCTTACTGCCTACCGCATTACTTGGCCCTGCCGCCTTACCCGCTGCCGCTGCTATTGCCGGTGGTGCTGGTGCTGGTGAAGCAAGCGAACGCGCACGCGATTTTGGTGCTACCGAAGAAGAAAGAAGTTCTGTTACGTTCCGTGGTACAGCTATTGGTCTGCTAGAACTAGCTCCCCTAGGTAGAATCGCCAAAGGACTTCAAATTCCCGGCGTAGCTAAAGTACTAGAAAAAGTTGACGCTAATGACTTAAAGGGTATTAAAAACCGCATTCGTAGTGTAGCAACTACGGGCGTAGCTGAAGGCGCACAGGAAGCCGCTGCCGCAATATTACAGAATCTTAACGCCCGTGGGTATGACGCTGAAGCAGAATTAATCGACGCAGGTGTACTTGACGAAGCTACCATAGGCGGCGGTGCAGGTGCCATTATACAAGCCCTTGCAGACGTTATTGCGGGGCGTAGAGGCGGTAAGTCTGTAGGTACCGACGGCGCAATAGAGGGAGATGACAAGTCTGATGAACAAGCTGTAGAAGAAGTATTTGGCCTACCTGCTTTACCTGAAACCGTTAACATACCCATGCCTGATGGCTCCCTACGTGAAAACGTGCCAATAGATGACCCTGAAGCGCGGGTATACTTACGCGCACAAGAGTTGCAAGGCGACGCCGAATCACGCAGGACTACAGAACGTGATGCTATCCTTGAAGCGCAGGACAGAGAACAAGGGCTTGCCTCGCTAGTTAAAGATGATGCGGCGGAACAAGCACGTAGACAAACTGGTGACTTATTCCCACTAGAAAAAGCAACGGCAGAAAAAGAAGCTGCGAGAGTAGCCGCACGCGCACCCGAGGGTATGAGTGACGCTGAAATGGCTGATGCTATGGCCGAACAAGACGCTGAGACCGAGAGAGCAAGGCGTCTGGAAGATGATGACCAGATAAAAGAACAACCCGACATGATAGACCGTGCGGAAGACGAGCAGATACGAGACATAGAAGAGACGGCTGATATTGAAGCCTTGCTCGCAGAAGACGAAGCTCAAGCGGCTAGAGACGCAGAAGAAAAACGCGCTATAGAGCAGGAATACGCTGTTCTGTTTGAAGGCACCCTAGATGTTGCCGAGGCAGAGGCTAGAGATGCCGCTATTGCAACCGAAAACAGAACAGCACTGGCACAGTTAGAAGCACAAGTTAAGGAGCGTGGGCCTAAAGAAACTCAACAGCAGCAGCCCCTAGGCGGTATGCAAACGAAGTCTTCCGCTAAGAAACAAGGCGTGAGGCGCAATGCTACCGAAACTGCGGAGGCGTACGCAGCAGAAAAGAACATCCCTTTAGACACGATAACTCCCGCTGAGGGTAAACAAATTACTCTGACTGACGTTAGGATAGCAGAACGCCAGAAAGTTGCGGGTATGCCTACTAAGAAGACCGCCGACTTGGAGTCGCAGGCCGGTGCCGTACAGCCGTTGCCGAAAGAAGTTACCCAGCAGCTAAAAGGATTAGGTATTACAATACCTACTATAACGCCTAAAGCTGCACCAAAAACACCCCCCGCGAAAACTGCCCCGAAAGCAGAAGCAAAAACAGAAGCGCCTGCTGATACCAGTACACAAGAAGCCCCTACCGACATAGGGGGTGATATTGAGTTCCCTACTGCCGTACCTCGTGGCACAGAGTTTACTAATCCTGATGATGTAACAGCGTTAACCGACCTAGTTACTAAGCCTATACCCCGAGATCAGAAGGGTATGGAGCAAACCGCTCAGACTTACATTAAGAGGTTTAAGCGCCCTGCCGATGCGTTTGAGGCTATAGCTTTTGAAATCGCAGAGAACACGCCTAAGTTCCGTGAACAGAAAGGTACTCCTACATCCGAGAAAGCTAAGTTTGCAGGTACTGGTGGAGCTAACACTAAAACTACATTGCAGTGGATAGAGAAGAATCTAAGCTCCGATGCTAAGGCAGAGATAGATCGCCGCATAGTCGAGCAACAGAAGAAGTCAACCGATGTAGAAAAAGATACGAAAGCTAGGGCTACTCAAGAACGAGACGACACTAAGGTAAAGCAACGCGAAACTAAGATAGCACAGGATGTAGACACCGCTACTGGTGGTCAGGCTACGGTAGTTGGTACATCTACCCCTTCCAAGGCTACTCCAAAAGTCGAGCCTAGCCCTACTGCCCGTGCAGACAGAGCTACCAAGAAAAAAGCATCAGGAGCGACTAAGAAAGAAGATGTAGTTAGCCAAGCAATAGAGAACATACAAGGCAGTAGGGGTAAGAATGCAAAGGCACCTCTTACCGAGGATATGTCTCCTGACCAATTACGTGCGAGGGTAGCGGCTGATACTGCTAAGTTCATTGCCGGTGGTGGTAAGATCGACGTGCTTAACTTGGAGCTAGACCCCAAGGTTGCGCTGGAACTGAGTGAGGCTTTACCTAAAGACGTTAAGGAGCTACTGAAGAAAGGGGACTTAAAAGCCGCATTACAGTCCCTTGCAAAAAGCACTAAGAGTAAGCGCGTCAAGCAGATAGCTAGAGCGTTGTCTGAGAACACTGGCACCACCAAAATAGAATTGGCTAATGAAGCTAGTCTAAAAGACAAAGGGTACGAAATCGGAGATGAGGGTAACGTAGCAGGTTTGTTCGATCCTAGGATCAACACTGTAATACTTAACTCTAACATGCCTCTGACCATACATGCGCTACTGCATGAGACTACGCACGCTACTACGCTTAATCAATTAAAGAACAAATCTCACCCAGCAACTAAGCAGTTGGAGAAGTTGTATAAAGACGTTAAGCCGTATTTAGATACAGCGTACGGTGCAGAGAACCTTAACGAGTTCATAGCTGAAGCGTTTAGTAACCCTGTGTTCCAGCGTAAGCTAGCCTCTATCAACCCTAAAGGCGAGGATATAAGTGCCTTGGAGCGGTTCTATCGTGCAGTCACTAACTATGTACGAAGACTTATCGGCATGGACACTAAGCCTGTAGGCTCTGCGCTAGACGAAGCTGATGCGGCTATTATAGCGATGCTGTCTCCCAACATGGCTACAAGCAATGATCCTGTTATGAACATGGTGTCTACTCAAGACGGAGTAAGAAAAGTACTTAACGACATGACAGACATACAGAAGCGTTTGTCCGAAGGCCCAAAGAAATCTTTCCTTGAAGGTGCTACAGACTTTTTAAACGGCACTGCGGATAGGACAGCTAAAGACTTCTTACTGAGACTAACTGGTTCGCAAGCATTAGGCGACGTAGCAAGAAACAATGGTTTCGGGCAGTTAGGGTTAAACCTAGACAAGCTATTTGGAGATCAACGAGGCAACATACAAAAATCTGACGAGAAGATAAATAAAGTATTAGAGGCTTATGATGCGTGGGCTAAGAAGAACTTAGAACAGAAGCAGTTGCTAGATAACATTATATATAGCCAAGAGCATGGCGCTACTATTTATCAGGTAGACCCTACTCTTACCCGCGCAGAAGCTAAAAAGAGATACGGTAACCAGACTGCTCAAGACGACAGGAACCTATTTGAAGTATGGGAAGCTAATCAAGATCAATGGAAGAAATTAAATGATGGCGGTAGAAAGCAGTTTACCGAGTTACGTAATACCTATAAACGTATGCACGAAGACCTCGTGGCTGTTATCAATCGTGAGATTGACGAGATAGGTGACGGCAAAGACAACGCTTCTAAAATAAAACTAAAGAAGCAGATGAACGAGCGTCTGATCTCATCTAACACTATGGAAGTATATTTTCCGTTGGTTCGTCAGGGTAACTACAAGTTGTCGTATGCAACTAAGATTAAAAACGACGATGGTACTTTTAGAGAAGAATCAGTATTCCTTATGTTTGAGACTGAGGGAGCACGGGACAGTGCGGCTAAGGAAGTAAAGAACGATGCCCTTACCGTTGCTGACACAGTAGAATCTTACGAGGGTGATACCAAAGCATCTAGCTACAGAAGTCCTCCCGCCGGTTCTTTCGTTGCTGACGTGTTAGATGTTATCGCTGCTAGCGTACCCAAAGATAAGCGAGGGGAAGTACAGGAGCAAGTAATGCGACTGTTTATTGAGACACTACCCGAAACTTCTTTTGCTAAGTCTCTACAACGACGTAAGAACACGTTAGGTTACATACAAGACGCTCGCTTAGGTATGCAGACTAAAGGCTTTGATCTAGGTGCCCAGATAGAGAAGATGCGTTATGGCGGTGAGATACGTGCAGTTGAGAAGGCTATAGACCTGAAGCATGGAGAAGGCGCTCCCGAGGGTGTTAACAAAAATACGTTTAATCTGGTTAAAAGAGAGCTAGACAGGCGTGCTAAGTTTGCCCGTGAAGGAGCCACTAACAAAGGCCCAGAGCAGTACTACCAACGTGCTAACCAGACAGCCTTTATATACACCATTGGTTTTAACGCCTCGTCCGCACTTGTTAACTTGTCTCAAATACCCCTAGTGGTGCTGCCGTACCTTACAAGTAAATTTAATGCTAAAGATGCTTCTGTAGCCTTGGGTAGAGCAGGTAAGTTTGTAACTTCCTCTAAAATATCTATCGACGAATACTACGACATCAAAGAAGTTAGCACGACAGATGCGGATGGCGTGGTAAGTCGAAAGGACGTATACACTCTTAAAGCAGGCCAAGAAAAGAAAATACGGGATACCTCTGCTACTAAAGCGGAAGCTGACGCGAAGATAAAATACTTCAACCGCATGATACCTTTGGTACAAAGGGCTAAGAACGGGGGTCAGATACATCACTCTACAATAGCTGATCAGTTAGGCGTAAACGATGCGGGACGACAAAAGAATAAGAACCCTGCGCTTAGATTCCTAGATGGTACGTCTGCTTTGTCCGCTGTAATGTTCAACGCAGCAGAAAGATTTAACCGTCAAGTTACCCTAACGATGTCTTACGACCTTACTCTAAACAAGCTAGATGCTATGCACGAAGCTAAGGGTGATAAGAGGTTCTACAGTGCAGTGCAGGCCAAGTTCATAGACGTACCTAGTAGTTCTGAAGCGCGTATGGAATTAGCAGTAGCTGAAGCCGTGTACTTTGCACAGGAAACAAACGGTGGTTCTGTACTAGAAACTGCGGCAGGTTACTCACAGCAGGGTATCGGTCGTGTGGCGCTGATGTATAAGAGTTATGGCCTACAGATGTACTACACCATGATTAAGTCTGCCATACTAGCGGGAGACAATATGTTCGCTAAAGATGCTGAAGGAAAGGAACTACGTAACATGGCGCTTAAACAGGCTATGGGGGTTCACTTATCCGCGTTGTTCTTTGCTGGGGTGCAAGGACTACCGTTATACGGTATGGTCAGCATGATATGGAACATGTTCTTAGATAACGAGGAGGACGATGCTCGCACCATAACACGTAAGTACCTAGGTGAAGGTTGGTACAAAGGCGGGTTAACTGCGCTTACGGGTACAGATGTAGCCTCGCGTGTTAGCCTAAGTAACTTGTTGTTGCAGGAGAACAGGTTTAACAAAGACCCTTCTCTGGAAGAAAGCCTAGGATTCTACTTGGGTGGCCCTGCATTGAGTACAGGCACTAGGCTCAAACGCGCCTATGATGACTTCAACTCAAGCGAGTACGGTAGCTTTGAGCGTGGTATGGAAAGCCTTATGCCCGCTGGCCTTACTAATGCTTACCGTAGCACAGTTGGACGTTACGCAAGAGAAGGTGGTATACGGTCTAGGAGAAAAGACCCTATATATGATGACATGACTGTCGGTGATTTCGCGGCTCAGGCTCTAGGATTCCCCCCTGCGGAATACACTTACCGTCAAGAAGTATCTGGTAGGAACAAAGGCGTAGAGAAAGCAGTTACAGAGAAGCGTTCCATGCTAGCCAAGAAGTTCTATGTAGCACAGCGCATGGGTGACCATGAGGTTATGGCAGAGGTACTGAAAGATATTAGTACCCATAACAAGCGTCACCCTACTGCGGCACTGACGGGGGAGCAAATAACCAAGTCAGTTAAATCTCATATGGCTACGTCAGCCAAGATGCACAATGGGGTTACGGTAAATCCTATAATGAAGTTCGCTATAGAGAGAAGTAACAGGGAATACAACAAGGGCTACTAATAAAAACCCCCCTGTCGCCTCGGAAACGAGCAGGGGGGTAGAGAGGTAAAACCATAGTGAGTAAGGGGAGTGGCCCACTACGTCCAATATAGTATCATATAGTCCGCCAGATACGAATACCTAATTTACCATTTTCTATGGCTATCTTTGTCTTTACTTGCCATTTCTTACGTTTAAACAGTGTTACGACCTGATCCTTAGCTTTCTGCGTGTTTAAACACGGTACGAAGAGGGACGCTCCAACGTGCATACCCTCCCAGTTAACTATAATACGTATCCCGTCGGGATGTAGGTCATCAACCATTAACATGTTACACCTTCACATCTGCCGCAGAACAGTCTATGGATATAACGTGAGTTAGTGGTAGGTAAGTAGTAGTACCTTTAGTCAACCGCACCTTAGTAGTTTTAGCTCCAGACTTATCTTTCAGTTCTTGAATAAACGCTGAATAATTTATCTGTTGCCTACCGCACCACGTTTTAAGGGGTTTAGGTATTAAGTAAGCTATCTTCGTATCAGTCTCGTAACGCCCTACTAACCTAATTCTAGGGTCTAATTCTGGTATGACTAACGCATCTAGCCCGTTGTTCTGTGCCTTACGTAAGTCGTCGGTGCTTTTGATTTTAAGTATGCTACCCCAGTTCTCATGGAAGTAGTCGTTTAAAGTATCTAGTGCAGAACAGTTCATACCGGCCACATTGTCCTTATTCTCTCTCAATAGTTTAATTATGTACTTAAACAACTTATTTGTATCGTAGTCTACTAGCCCTAGCTTCTTAGCTATGAGTACACCCGTAAGGGTAGAAGCCCCACCCGCTGACCAGAATCGGTTCTCTGCGGTAAGCTGTGCCGCCTTATCTATCTTGGCCCGTACCTTCTCCAGTAAATCCTTAACACTGTCTATGTTAGCTATAACGTACTGCATGTACACTTTACCTGCGTGCCCGTATATAGTTTCTGCATTGATTGCGTGTATGTCTGTTAAGTACTTAGTTTTACTTTGGTCGAACAACCTAACTGCTTTAGTCTCCATCATCCGTTGGGCTTCCGCTTTCGGCATAGCCTTGTACAGACTGACTTTCTCGATAGCACTACAGTTGCCTGTGGTAACGGACAGTAGCTTCCAAGGTTTACCTCTAGCGCGTTCGGTATTATTACCCCCACTAGTCATACGGTTCCTCTGTTTACCACTGGATATTTGGTATATAAGCGACGATAAATCCTCACCTTTAAGTTCAGTAAGTTCGTCAATGTACAGGGGTAGGTTTTGGTATACCTCACTGCGGTTCATCCTAGAGTGTTGAGTATCATCTTCTCCCAGTACTAGGGCTTTAGGGCTACCCCATATAGACGCGCCTACGTTCATGGCGGTGGTCTTACCTACGCCGCTCTCCTTACTATGTACGTGAAACCCTGCACAAGAAACGGGGGACAGGGCCATAAGGGGGGAACCAAACCCTGTGCCTACTATGTATTGATGCAGTTCAAACCCATCACGGTTGTAAAAGTTGGCCGTATCTATCCAACCCTGCAAAGTGCCTTTAGGTTCAAATGCGTGAAACAACCCCACTGTCGGGGTAGAGGGAGGATTGTCGCCAATACGATCAGCAAATACTTCTTCATTGCCTAATACAAAGGACTTAAAGTCATCTCCAGTCCACCCAAACTGCCTACGTGCTTCTGTTGCTACTCCCGTAGCCTGTAACTCGTTTACCCAAGTTGTCATGTAAGTCATAAGTTCATCCATTCGTGAGACGGCCACACCATGCATGGACATCTGTTTCCGTAATTCTTCTTTTGAAGTAACCGCTGTAAGGGGAATAGTAAACTCTCTAACCCCGTCTTTGGGCAAGTGCAATCTAACGACCACTGCTTCGCCCATCTCTACATCTGATATGCGTTTAACTATGTACAGGTCATTGTGGTACACCACCTTCTCATCTGTATCGCCTTCGGCATTGGTAGTACGCATATACACCCCACCATTGGTACCCCTAAAGAATGGCCTAGGGTACGGCGGAATCACATAGGTAGTAGTAATAGGTGAGTCAGGTAAGTCCATCTCAGGTACTTCTACTATGTTATCTTCTGCGGTAGCTTCTATCACGCTACTACCTAGCACTATAGGAGACTTTACCTTGCCCCAGTTCGGGCAGTCAGAACATACATCGGGGTTAAACTCGTCGAAAGACGTACACTTGTATGGGCCTTTGATTAGCTCCATCTTCTCTACGGTAGCCTGCTCAGAGTAACCCTCGTGGTTCTTAGATATGTTGCGTGCCGCTGACTCAGAGTCAACACAGAACTTAGCTATAGATAGCCCCGCTCTCCACATAGGCTCACTGCAATTCTCTTGGTCTTGCCATATGGTGCGTAGTTGCTCACAGCCAGTACCGTTCATAGTCTTAGCTATGATGTCTTTAAATTTGTTTTGCCTGTTACCGATCAGTGCGTTCATCACAGCATTGCTACCGGCAGGAGCCATTATCTTAGGAACTGGTATCAGTCCGCCTCCCAACAAGGTCGAGAACTTATCAAAGTCTACGTTGTCAGGGTAATCATCTGCTAAGAACTCAACAGCAGATGGGGGGTCAGTCTTATAGTTATGCGTGGTTGGTACTCGCAGTACCCTAGCGGCATCGGCAGTGACAGAGGGGTCAGCCAGTAGCCCGTGTTCAGCACATAACTTCTTTAGACGTTCTGCTACAGGTAGCCAGTCGTTCAACTCTATCGACTCCGAAAGGAACCAATACGCGTGTATGCCACGTCCAGAGTTAACTAGCTTGGGCTTCGGTAGTGATAATGTCTTACAGAACCCTTGTAGTGCCACAAGAGCTGTATCTTGATCTGGATAGTCTTTGGTAGCCCCACAATCTAAATCGAGAAAGAAAGACTTCAGATGATGCACGTTAGCTACTTTACGTGAGTTCGGTTCTTTGAACGTGCCTAGAGCGAAGTATGCGTCATACCCCTTGTTATCTAGGTCGCGTGCGGCATCGGCCATATCCCCCACGGAGGTGTAAAACTTCTGTATCCTCCGATCATCTTTTGTACGAAAAGAGAACAAGCAGTAATGCCCGTCTTCCCCCAATACCCTCCTTAAAAAATCTTCTGTTTTCATAAATAGTACCTAATTCCGAGAGGTACCATAGCAGGGGCGCTTACACGCCCTTTTCGGTAGTCATCCTAGCTATGGGTGTAGTTGTTACAGTGGGAGACTATTAGTCGTCCCAGTCGGCTACTATATCAGCCAGTGCATCGTCAGATGCTTTCGGTGCAGGAGCTTTCTTCTTAACTACTTTCTTTGGCTCCTCGACTTGCGCGGGTTCATCATCCCCAAACAGGTCGTCTGTTACTGCTTCCGTAGGGGCGGCAGGTGCGGCAGGTGCTACTACTTCAAAAGGATTCTCTTCTGCGGAGAACTGAAACCCACCTTCTACTGCGCCAAACGGGGATGCGGCTTCCATAGGTACGTACTTGATAACCTGTACGGCACGTAGTCTAAGGGATACACCCGCTTCACGCATGTAGTAGGGAGTAAAGGTTACTGCTACGTTAACAGTACTACCCGTGGTAAGCATGAAGTCGTCTGGTAGTTTAACGCCTTTACTATCGTACTGTACAGGCTTAAACGTAGCGTCTTTACCGTACGCCCCTTTCAAAGATGCCTTGTACGTATAAGTACCATCTTCTTCTTTCTTGAAAGGCATGTCAAACTTGTCAGGCCATCCCTTCTCTTTCTTGGCTTCGTATGCGGTAACCATTGATACAAAGAGAGCCTTAGCTTGGTCTTTAGTCATACGGAAACGAGTCTCGTACTTAGCACCTTCGTCAAACGCGTCACACGGAACCGTGCGGTTTTCTGCATTGTCGAACTTGTAAGTCTTATTGATACGAGGCCATAGGGCTTCTACGTCATTGATAAGGTATTGATTATTTGTAGCCATGTTATAAATCCTAATTAATTAGTTTGCATTTAACTCGAAACCTTCCACCACACTAAACGGAGACACAGGTTCACTTGTTGTGGGGATAGACATAGTGATAGCCCGAATAGTATCTTCGTGGTCAATCATGGCCGAAACCCTTGTAAGCGTGTCTTCATCTAAGCGGTCTACCGGCTTAAAGCAAAGTTTTGGTACCGCGCTATCCTCATCAAAGTAAATCTTGGTGATGATAGTAACTACAGGAGTATCATGTTTAGCGAGTAACCGAGCATAGTGTTGCATACCCTTATCACCACTATTAGTACTGCCGAATATAGACGTGGCAGGTATCTGTAACTGATACACTTCTTCAGGTTTATCCTGAAATACAACTGCTAGTCGTTGTGAGAACCGACAAGCCCTACCCCCATAAGAACCTGAACCTCTTATATTTTGAGGACAATCCATACAACGCGCAGACTGCCGTTGCTCTTGGGGTACTTCTCTAGCTGGTAACTGCGTGTCAGGTGACCAACACGTAGGTACCGCAACCC
>FUWD013024059.1_pt1 | contig 10707 bp, 10 predicted proteins | sample 1063281 | NCBI WGS metagenome assembly FUWD01 (sample SAMEA79048168, study PRJEB19326) | metagenome | biome: marine
TTCATCTAAATAAGCCTCCGTAGGCATTTAGGTTGCTCATGACCTTTTGGCCACAAGCCAGCAGGCATTTGTAGCCTCATATGCAGGCGGCAACTGCTTGCTTGGGTATAAGGGTGGTGGTTACTGGCCAGTGGAGCAAGTGATTTCACCCTGATTTCTCCTTAAATCTTAAGTATTTTTTATGCTAAATAGGTGCAAATCGGACATTTATTGCAGGTTTGACCAAGGCGACCCATAGCAAGATCTGCCATTTACACTTACCCAAATGGCTACCGCTAAGCAACCAAGCAAGAGAGAGCCGATTGGCATCTTTGATTCTGGGGTTGGTGGGCTGACGGTTGCTAGGGCGATTATTGATCAACTTCCCGGTGAATCAATTCTTTATCTGGGCGACACCGCCCGTGGTCCTTATGGCAGCCGATCATTAGCCGAGGTTCGAAGTTACGCCCTGGAGATTATGGACCAATTAGTTGCCGCCGGGGTTAAGGCGATTGTGATTGCTTGCAACACTGCAAGTGCTGCGATGCTGCGAGATGCTAGAGAGCGTTATCAAATTCCAGTAATTGAGGTTATTCAACCGGCGGTAAGGCGGGCAGTGGCTGCCACCCGGAGTGGAAAAATCGGCGTGATTGGCACCAGTGCAACAATTGAGTCCAAAGCTTATTTAGATGCCTTCGCCGCGGCACCTCAATTTTCAATTACCTCAAAGGCCTGCCCATTGTTTGTGGAGTATGTTGAATCTGGAAAAACCTCAGGGGATGAGATCACCAAAATTGCCCAAGATTATCTAGCTTCAATGAAACAGGCGCAGATCGATACCCTAGTTTTAGGTTGCACTCATTACCCACTGCTTACCGGCGTGATCTCTTATGTGATGGGAAATGATGTAACGCTAGTGTCTAGTGCGGAGGAGACTGCCAAAGATCTCTATCGCACCTTGGTCGAGGCGAATCTATTAAATGATCAGGTAGGAAAGGTGAGCCATAGATTTGTGGCAACTGCAGATCCCGATAAGTTTGCCACCTTGGCTAAAAGGTTTTTAGGTCCTGAGGTACTAACCGTCTCTAATCAGATCTAAATAATATGAAAATATCAAACAATGCAAGAGAGTAAAGGGAGATCTAAGTGAGTAGAGGCGATGGTAGAACCAATGATCAATTGCGCTCCATTAAATTTACTCGTAACTGGCTAAATAACGCCGAAGGATCGGTATTAGTTGAGTTTGGCAATACTCGTGTGCTTTGCGTTGCATCCTTTACACCTGGTGTGCCACGGTGGTTGGTAGGTAAGGGTGAGGGTTGGGTAACTAGTGAGTATGCAATGTTGCCTAGAGCAACCCACACCAGATCAGATCGGGAGAGTGTTAAGGGAAAATTAGGAGGCAGAACGCAGGAGATCTCTAGATTAGTTGGCAGATCACTGCGCGGAGTGGTTGATATGAAGGCTTTAGGCGAGAACACAATTGTGATTGATTGTGATGTGTTGCAGGCAGATGGTGGCACTCGCACCGCTGCAATAACTGGTGCTTATGTGGCGCTGGCAGATGCAATCAACTGGGCAAAGGCAAATAGCCATATTGGCAAAACGGAAACCCAATCACCCAATCAGTAGCTGCCGTCTCCGTTGGCATTATCAACGGGCAGCCGCTCTTAGATCTTTGTTATGAAGAGGATGTGAGTGCACAGACTGATATGAATATTGTCTGCACCGGTGATGGTAATTTTATTGAGGTACAAGGCACCGCCGAGGCAAAGCCCTTTGATCGCGCCCTACTAGATCAATTATTAGATTTAGGCGCAAAAGGATGCGCCCAGCTGACAAAATTACAAGCAGAAGCTTTAAAGCAGTAATTTTTCTTACACCTGATGCGCAAACTGGTTTTGGCAACAAAAAATACCGGCAAGATTGTTGAATTCAAGCGACTATTAGCTGAGCATGCTAAAGATATTGTGGTTTTAGGCTTAAATGATTTTCCTGATATGCCAGATGTGGTGGAGAGCGGAAAAAGTTTAAGTGAGAATGCCAGATTAAAGGCGAAGGCAATCTCAGATTTCACCCAGCTGCCAGCCCTGGCTGATGACAGCGGATTATTTGTTGATGCCCTCAACGGTGATCCAGGTATTTACTCAGCACGTTGGGGTGATTATCTGGGTGAAGATAGTAGCCAACGTGATTTGGTCAATATAAATAAAGTATTAGAGCAACTTAAATCAGTTGCCAAAGATAAGCGCGGTGCTCAGTTTAAAGCGGTGGTGGCTTTATATCAGCCAAATCCAACTGGGCCGGCTAACGAAAAAGAGGCGGAAGGGGTTTTGCCTGGCGAGATTGTTTTTCAACCAATAGGAAATGCTGGTTTTGGTTATGATCCAATTTTTATGCCCACCGGTTTTAATCAGAGCTTGGCACAACTTTCACCTAGGGTGAAGGATGAGATTAGTCATCGGGGCATTGCACTGCGCAGAATGATGCCTTTTTTGCAGACAAATCTCTAATGCCACTAGATATTCACTTAGGCGAAATAGGTTATTTACTGTTGTATCCTTATCTCATCCTCCCCTAAGGAAATCTCAACTATTCTTGTCCTGCTGGTAAATATTTTTACCAGTACTGATCAATAAGGAGTTTTAAGTGGCCGCAAAGAAAAAGGCAGCAAAGAAGTCTGCTGCAAAAAGAAGTTCAGCAAAACGCACTGTGAAAAAAAGTGCTAAACGTACGACCACAAAGCGTAAGGTAAAAAAGAGCGCTAAAAAATCTAGTAGATCAACGGTCCGATATTCAATTCCATCAGTGCCGGTAAGTGGATCATCAAGATCATCTCTCTCATCGATCTCAACTACTCCAAAGCCTTCATCAGGAGTTTCCTACGAGCCTAAATCGACTTCAAGTGATTCTTCTTCATCTAAGGGAATTGTTATTGCTGTTGTAGTTGGTATTTTAATTTTGGCAGTTGCGGTGATTTCTAAAAATTCAAACTCTGATACTGCAACTGTTACCCCAACCCCAGCAGCATCAGAATCTGCTGAACCAACAACTGAGCCAAGTTCAGCACCAATTGGTGCCTACGAAGCACCAGTCGGAATCGTCTCTTTATACAATGATGGTGGTGCAACGGTAAATTGGAAGACTCCTGCAGCAGCTGAAGGAATCACTGGTTACAACGTTGAATTGCGTGCAAATGGTGTTGGTGAGTGGAAACTAGTTGCCACCGTTCCAGCAACACAACTAAAGCAACAAATTACCAAAAATGATGAAACTGGTTGGGTTCAGGTAAGAGTATCCACGGTTTATTCAGATGGTGAAGTAGTTGCCGGCAAAGTTCACGGATTGCCAGGCAGCTGGTCTTAATCTAAATATTAAAATGGCCCTTAAGAAAATTAAGGGCCATTTTATTTTCTAAATCTTATGCAGGCGTTTTACTAAAAACACTCAAAACTAAATCGACATATACATCAGAGCCAGTCGGGCTCAAGTGAACACCGTCAGGAGCAAATAATTCTGGTCGACCTTTAGAGATTCGATCCCAATCCACTAATTTTACATTTGGATACCTTGCAGAAACTTTTGAAATTATTTCGTTGTTTGCATCTTTCCATGCCCTGGGAACCGCGGTGTTTACCACAATAATTTGTGGCTGATTTTTAACAGTTTCAAAAATATCTATTACGGTCTGCTCAGACAAAGCGTTGTTATTACCCAAATTAAATATAACAGGTGAGGAAGGAACCGAGGTTTGATCCACCCGCATAACTGCTAGTAACTCTGGTGCTTGCCTGCCAACCCTGGCATTAATTAGCGAGATGTGTTCTTTGCTCTCCAACTTACTTCTTATTCCCAAAATAACACTGTCACCAGTTACCCAAAGCCCAGTTGTACTGCCTAAATCTTGCTGATTTGGCTCGGAAGGGATTATCTCTTCCAGCACTTGGTTTGTAATTTGGTCAGCTTTATTTATTGCTTGTACTGAAATAATTGATGTTACGGCCAGTACTGCGATTACCGAGGTTAACAATGAAACCTGTTGGCGAAGCCTGATCTTGGTGGAGCGGTATTTCATTCCCCGAAACCAGTTTTGTACTGAACCTTGTCTAAATGGAATCTCAACCCAACGCAGTGAGATATCAGCAAGTGCAAGCACCAATAGAACTCGTGCCAGATAAAGTGCCCAGGTTTGTCCAGATAAATCTACAGAGGGTCTAGTCACTTGAAATATTACCCAGTGCCAAATATAGATTCCATAACTACGTTGACCGACCCAGCGAAACGGGGCGGTGCTGATTATCGGTGCAAATCTTGATGCGGGATGAACTAGCGAAATAATTACCAAACATCCAAATATGCCCGCTAGTGGAAATGCCAGTCGATAAAGATTTGCATTTGATTGATCTATAAATAAAAAGATTGAGATCAATCCCAATAAGCCAACAACTCCAATGCCATCAATAACATCTTGAGCCCGTTTTGTAATGGCACCACCAAGGTTTTGAGGGATCCACGAGACTGCCAGTGCTGAACCAAGAAATAATCCAAGTGAATGGGTGTCAGTACCAAAATAAATATGACTGATTTGTTTGGCGTTTGCTTGATCAAGACTGAGGGAAACAATAAATAAAGTCACACCAGAGATCATGGCAATACCCAATGCAATTCTTGCGATATTTTTCTTTCCAAAATACTTCAAAATTGTTAATAAAATAATAGGCCAGATCAAATAAAACTGTAATTCAACTGCTAAAGACCAAGTATGTTGCAGTAAGGGCGGGCGACCGATGGTTTCAAAATAATCTTGATTTTTTGCAACTAAATACCAATTTATGCTGCCACTAAGAGCGTATGGTAAATCGGTTAAGAAACGCTTAATTGCTTCTGGCGCCCAAACACCAATAAAGATAATCGTACAAATCACCATAAAAATAAAACCAGGGTAAATTCTTCGAAGCCTTGCAGCATAGAAGGCTCTTAGGTCTAGTGCACCTGATTGATTAATTGAATCAAGAATTAGCCGAGTAATTACATATCCTGAGATTACAAAAAATAAATCCACACCCAAAAAACCACCCGGGATCCAAGAGATTCCTAGGTGGTATAAAACTACGGCAGCAACTGCAATTGCGCGTAGGCCATCAATTGATGAGATATGGCGAACACCAACCTTGCCAGTCACATGCTTTGTGTTCACTCAGTAATCCAATGCTAAGAAGTTAAGCATGGCTAACTCCAACTTTAAGAGTTATTTCTTTTTCTTTTTACTAGCAGTATTTTTCTTATTTATTGCTTTTTGTTTTCTAGCAGCAGCCGCTGCGGCTTTCTTACCCGCCCCGGCCACAAAAGTTTTGTTAGTTGGCCTATTCTCAGAATCTAAATTTGCGTAGATATCATCTTGCAACTGTGATAGCCGATCGAAGGCGTGCTTCAACTTTTGTCTCGATTCCTGAATTGCGCTTTCAGCAGCATTTAAAGATGCATTCTGAGTTCGGTGGAGTCGTTCTGCCTCAGATATCGCCGATGATAACCAGGAGCGATAATCCACAATATTCTTACTAGCATCGTTGACCAGTTTTTGCGCATCACGCTTTGCTGCTGCACTCAACGCACTTGCCTCCCGAGATGATTTGTTGAGAATTTCATCGGCTTTGGCTTCAGCTGTTATTACTAGATCTGCAGCATCATCCTCAGCAGCAGAGATATATCTGCGTCCCCTAGATTCTGCTGATGAAAGAATACTTTTAGCTTTAGCTTCTGCGGCTTCTAGCTTTTCCTTTGTATTGCGACTTGTTTCATTAATTATTTTTTGTGCTGCCGCATTTGCCCTTGCTTCACGTTGTTGCGCAGACTTAATCATTGTCATGGCAGTTTCAGTTGCCAAAATTTCAAACTCTTCGCGACTTAGGCCGGTAATGTCCCTACGTGAGCGCAGGTCATTCAATTGGTTTTCCAGCTCGCGAATTCTCTCTAACGCATTTTGGGCAGGCGCAGATTTGCCTTCTTCCTCGCCTTTAAATCCAACCCAACTTAGTAGTTTCTTTTCAGCCATGTCCTTAGCCTTCCCTACCAACAAATTATTTACAACTGGTGCGGGAGGTGGGACTTGAACCCACACGCCGAAGCACAGGTTCCTAAGACCTGCGTGTCTGCCATTTCACCACTCCCGCAATTATTTCTTGAGTGAGGGGGAAAGATTACGGTGTAAATGGCGGCATCACCAAAATCCATCGACCTTCAGCAAGCTTAAGCGGGTAGCCTTGCTCAAATGAGTGCAGATTCGGTGCAAAATAAGGTTGCGCAAGCAATCCTCAAAGCGCTGGCACTGGCCAAAAGTAGCGGTGAGTTAAATTGTGAATTGCCCCAGCGGCTAATCCTCGATCGACCAAAAAATCGTGAGCATGGTGATTATGCAACTTCAGTCGCCTTATCTCTGGCGAAGGTTGCCAATAACCAACCACGGGTGATCGCTGAGGTGATTGTCAAAACTCTTTCGGATAACAATCTATTAACCCCTAATGGAATTAGTAAAATTGAGATTGCCGGCCCAGGATTTATAAACATAACTTTAGAAAGTGCAAGTCAAGCAGGTGTAGTGAGTGAAATTCTTACCCTAGGTAAGAAATATGGGACTTCTAGCGCACTTGATGGAAAGCGAATTAATCTTGAATTTGTTAGCGCAAATCCCACCGGACCATTGCATTTAGGGCACACCAGGTGGGCGGCGGTGGGAGATTCCTTAGGTCGAGTATTAGCAGCTGCCGGGGCAGAGGTATCAAGAGAGTTTTATGTTAATGATCGCGGCAATCAGATGGATTTGTTTGGCCAATCACTACGTGCTGCGGCGCTTAAAATTGCTATCCCTGAAAATGGATATCACGGTGAGTACATAGTGGATTTAGCAAATGAGATTACTCAAGCCAATCCTAACTTTACCAAATTGGCAGAATCAGATTCAATTGCAGCATTTAGAGATACTGGGTATCAGCTGCAGTTAGCGCAGCAGCGTAAAGTTTTAGAGAATTTTGGCACCCATTTTGATACCTGGTTCTCTGAGCGAACACTCTACGAAAATAACTTCTTCGTTCACATTTTAGATAAATTGAAATCTTTAGGCCATGTATATGAAGCGGATGGTGCTACCTGGCTTCGCACAACTGATTTTGCCGATGATAAGGATCGAGTAATGATTAAGTCCGACGGATCCTTTGCTTATTTTGCATCTGACTCTGCTTATTACATTAGCAAGCGAGAGCGCGGATTTAATCTATGTATTTATATGCTTGGCGCAGACCATCATGGATATGTGGGCCGGATAAAAGCAATAGCAGCCTGCGCTGGCGATAATCCAGAGGATGATGTTGAAATATTAATTGGGCAAATGGTGAAAATTATTGAAGGCGGGCAAGAATTAAAACTTTCGAAACGAGCTGGAACTATTATTACCCTAGAAGAGTTAGTAGAAAAAGTTGGAAAAGATGCAGCCCGATACACATTAACAAGATATCCGACTGATACACCAATGGTTATGGATGTCGATCTGCTGAAGAAAAATACAAATGAAAATCCAGTTTATTACGTGCAGTATGCGCATGCTCGAATTTGCGCAGTACTTCGCAATGCCAAAGAGTTTAAAATTAAATTTGGTTTAAACTCATTTTCACCAGAGTTGCTGGTGCATGAAAGAGAGCGAGAATTAATTGGCTTAATCGCTCAGTACCCTAAAATTGTTGCAGCTGCTGCGCAAATGCGCCAACCTCACAGAGTCGCTAGATATATTGAAGAGGTCGCTGGCCAGTTTCATCGCTTTTATAATGATTGTCGAGTACTGCCACTAGGTGATGAAAAACCTGGGCCTTTAAACTCTGCTCGCGCCAGCCTTGCCATGGCAACTGCGCAGGTAATCAATAATGGTTTAGATTTACTAGGTGTTAGCGCTCCGGAGAAGATGTAATGGCAAATACTAATTATTCAACCTCATTATTCTCTACAAATCTAAAGTTTTCTGATGAAAATCAGTATGGCGCAGAGTTGTCGATAGCTGGCTGTTCAGCCGCTCAACTTGTGAAAGAGTTTGGTTCACCAATATTTGTCTTAGACCAAGATGATTTTTTTATGCGAACTAATGCTTGGCGCGCCGCGCTTAATACTTCATTTGGCTCAGGACAGCTTTACTACGCAGCAAAATCATTTATTTGTGTTGAGGTAGCAAGGTGGCTAAAGCAATTAAAAGTTGGATTAGATGTTTGTAGTGGCGGTGAATTAGCAGTTGCTCTGGCTGCAGAGTTTCCTGCAAGTGATATTGAATTTCATGGTAATAATAAATCAGTAGATGAGATAAGTACTGCAATTAAGTCGGCGGTAGGCACTATTGTGATTGATTCATTTGATGAAGTAGAGCGAGTGGCTGAGATCGCAAAAAGTCTAGGCAAGATTCAGAAAGTTTATTTGCGATTGACTCCGGGCATTGATGCTCATACACATGAATTCATTTCAACTGCTCATGAGGATGTAAAATTTGGTTTTTCAATTGCATCGGGGGCTGCGAGTGAGGCACTTGATAAATGCATGTCTTATCCATCATTAAATTTAGCAGGTGTGCATTGCCATATTGGTTCACAAATATTTGAGGTAAGTGGTTTTGAAGCAGCAGCAATGCGATTAATTGATGTACTAGCAAAATTTCGCGATCAGCATGCAAAGGAGCTGCCGGAGTTGAATATTGGCGGTGGCTATGGAATTGCTTACACAAAAGGTGAGCGAGCCATCGCACCAGATGAGGTAATTCCGGCAATTGCTAAAGTAATTAAAAGTGCTTGTGACAAACTTAAACTATCTATCCCTAAGATCTCAATCGAGCCAGGAAGAGCGATTGTTGGTCCCACCACCACCACTATTTACTTAGTAGGAACTACAAAATCAGTTACCTTGGAGGATGGCTCAATTCGTAAATATGTATCAGTTGATGGTGGAATGAGTGAGAATATTCGCCCTGCACTTTACGGTGCCACCTACTCAGCATTTTTAGCAAATCGCAGCTCTACTGCAAAAAGTATTTCTACCAGAGTTGTGGGTAAGCATTGTGAAAGTGGGGACATATTGATTTCAGATATCCAATTGCCAAGTGATATTAAAATTGGTGATTTGCTGGCGATTCCAGCCACTGGTGCGTATGGTCGTAGTATGGCTAGCAATTACAACCATATTCCAAGGCCTTCAGTTATTGCCGTTTTAAATGGCAGCGCTCGAGAGATTTTACGCCGAGAAACGCAGGCTGATCTACTCAATCTTGATGTAATTCAAGCGCCACGGCAACTGTCGTAAGTTTGAGATACTTCTCTAATGAAAACTCTTAAAGTAGGGATGCTCGGTGCTGGCACAGTCGGCTCACAAATCGCTCGTCTATTACTTGATAACAAAGCAGATTTAGCATCACGCGCTGGTGCAGAGTTGGAATTAGTTAAGGTGGCAGTTAAAAACATCAAAACTAAGCGCAACAGCATTGCAAGCACACTGTTAACTGATGATGCAACCTCTGTAGTTAATGATCCTGATATTGATTTAATTATTGAAGTTATGGGCGGAATCTCACCTGCTAAAGAGTTAATCCTTGCTGCATTAAAAAACGGAAAATCTGTTGTAACTGCAAACAAAGCACTACTAGCTAAAGATGGTGCAACCTTGTATGAGGCAGCAGCCAAAGCTAATGTTGATTTGTATTATGAAGCAGCAGTAGCTGGTGCGATTCCAATTTTGCGACCACTTCGTGAATCTTTAGTAGGTGATCATGTAATTCGAATTATGGGAATTGTTAACGGGACTACAAATTATATTTTAACCAAAATGGATGAAGAGGGAACTGCATTCAAGGATGCGTTAAAACAAGCACAAGATCTCGGATTTGCAGAGGCAGATCCCACTGCTGATGTTGAAGGAATTGATGCAGCTGATAAGGCTGCAATTTTAGCTGGGTTGGCATTTCACTCTAGGGTCACAGATAAAGATGTGTATCGAGAAGGTATAAGCAAAATTACTGCAGCGGATGTAAAAGTTGCCAAAGCGATGGAGATGGTAATTAAATTGTTGGCGATTACAGAATTAACCGATGCGGGTGAAATTTCAGTACGAGTGCATCCTGCTTTGATCTCACGAAATCATCCACTCGCCGCAGTTCGGGAATCCTTTAATGCGGTGTTTGTGGAGGCAAAATCTGCTGGGCAAATGATGTTTTATGGCAGAGGCGCCGGTGGTGAGCCGACTGCTAGTGCGGTTTTAGGAGATTTAGTTGCAGTTGCTCGTCATAGAGTTTCTGGTGGTGTTGGGCCAAAAGAGAGTGATTACGCTTCACTTAGTATTGCCGCAATTGGAGCGACAAAAACTAGGTATTTGATCAGACTCAATGTGGCAGATAAACCTGGAGTCTTAGAGTCTGTAGCACATGTCTTTGCCGCCCACAGTGTTTCGATTCAAACTGTGAGACAAAGCGGAGCAGGAGATAAGGCAGAGTTAATTGTTATGACCCATCACTCCTCTGAATCTGCGTTATCTGCCACAGTCAAAGATTTATCAAAGCTTTCAGCGGTAAGTGATGTAGCAAGTGTGTTACGAGTAGAAGGTGCGATTTAATGGCATTGTTTGGGAAGAAAGGTGCACATCAATGGCGTGGAGTAATTGATGAGTACCGAAAATGGCTACCGGTAACAGATCAAACTCCAGTAATTACTTTAC
>FUWD012849183.1_pt1 | contig 10705 bp, 11 predicted proteins | sample 1063281 | NCBI WGS metagenome assembly FUWD01 (sample SAMEA79048168, study PRJEB19326) | metagenome | biome: marine
TTCGGAAAAACGAAGCTGGGGCAGTTGCTCCTCTTCGCGAGCAGAGTCAGGACAAGAAAATGATACGGGAACTTGCGGAACGGGTCCGGCCGTATGTGGAGCGGACGATTTTGAAACATGACGTCCACGCAATCGGTTATATACCGCCCACAGTGAAACGCACGGTGCAACTCATGGACGGGTTGCGGAAAACGGTTCGGAGTCCGCTGCCGGAAATCCGTTTGGAGAAGATCGTGGGAACGGTGCGCATGCCGCAGAAAACATTATCTTCGTTGGAAGATCGCATACAGAATGCCCGTGCGTGTATATTCGTGTCCGATCGACGGGCATTCGATACCGCGCTCCTCATCGACGACGCAGTCGGGTCTGGGGCGACCTTCAACGAGACGGCACGGAAGTTGAAAGAACAGGGCGTCGCGAAGCAGGTGATCTGCCTCTCGATTGTCGGGAGTCTGAAAGGATTCGATGTTATTAGTGAAGTATAAACGCATCGAATGTTCGCGTCCGTGAAGAGAATGCTATGCAGCCGACGCAGATTGCGATATTCAAGAAGAAGGAGATACGAAATCATTTCGTGGCGAGGGTATGTACGATGTGTACGTACCCTGTTACGAAAAAAACTGAAATAGGGCGGAATTCTTGCGGTCATGATGTGATTGTGCCAAGATAAGGTGTTCCCTGTTCCTATTTATTATTCCTCATTCTTTATTCTGACCCGCATATGAAGTACAAGAAACTCACCCTGGAGAACGGCCTGCGCGTGATCCTCGCCCCGATGACGGAGACCGGAACGGCGACCGTGCTCGTGATGACCGGCGTCGGATCGCGGTTCGAATCGCGCAGGGAGAACGGCATCGCGCACTTCCTCGAGCACATGATGTTCAAGGGGACGCAGAAGCGCCCGACCGCGTTCGACATCTCGCGCGAGCTCGATTCGATCGGCGCCGAGTACAACGCGTTCACGGGCAAGGAATACACCGGATACTATGCCAAGGTGGAGGCACATCATTGGGAGACGGCGCTTGACGTGGTCTCCGACATGTTCTTGAACGCCAAACTCGACCAGGACGAGATCGACCGGGAGCGGGGGACGATCATACAGGAGATCAACATGTACGAGGATATGCCGATGCGGAAGGTCGCGGAGCTTTGGGAATCCCATTTGTACGGCGACACCCCGCTCGGGTGGGATATCGCCGGACCGAAGGAGAATATCAGGGCGTTCGCCCGGCGGGATTTCGTCCGCTATATGAATCGTGGATATGTCGGCGGCAACGTGGTCGTCGGCGTCGCGGGCAATATCGATCCGAAAGTCGTCATGAAGGAGATCTCGGCCCGGTTTTCCGTCGTCCGTCCGGGAGCGCGACCGACCTTCCGCAAGGCATCCGACCGGCAGTCCGCTCCGGGCGTCTTTGTCCAGAAAAAGAAGACCGATCAGACGCATTTCCTGCTGGGGGTCCGTACTTTCGACCTGTACCATCCGGACCGCTTCGCGCTTTCGGTACTCTCCGCCATTCTCGGTGGCGGCATGTCGAGCCGTCTTTTCATCGAGGTACGCGAGCGTCGCGGGCTCGCCTATCGGGTCCGGACCGAGGTCGAGGCGTTCCATGACGCCGGATACCTTGCCACGCAGTGTGGGGTGGAACATGGGAACCTCGAAAAGACGATCGCAGTCATTCTCGACGAATACCGGAAAATCGCGACGGAAGGGGTCGGGGAGGAGGAGCTCGCGAAGGCCAAGGAATACATCAAGGGAGGAATGGCCATGGGCATCGAGGGCTCCGACGATGTCGCCGAGTTCCTCGTCTCGCAGGAGATCGTCAGGAACGAGATCATCTCGCCGAAGGAAAAAGCCCGATCGATCGACCGCGTGACGGCAGATGATGTTCTCCGTGTCGCGCGTGACATCTTCCGCAACGACCGCCTGAATCTCGCAGTCGTCGGTCCGCACGATGCGAGGAAAAAGGCGAAACTCGAGACATTGGTCACGCTCGGGTAGGGATCCCGTCTTCCCTTTGAGAGGGGAGTGGGAGGAATCGGGTTGATCTCAAAATGATATGGGAATTATGGGTACCCTCTATCTCGTCGCGACGCCGATCGGAAACATGGAAGACATCACGCTCCGGGCGCTTCGTACGCTCAAGGAGTGTGACGCGGTGCTCGCCGAGGATACGCGCGTGACGCGGAAACTTCTCGACCGGCACGGTATCGACCGCAAGGCGGTCTCGTGTCACGAACATACGGACGAGGCGAAACTCGTCTCGCTCGTCGCGCGTCTCTTTGCGGGGGAGTCGTTCGCGTATGTCACCGATGCCGGGACGCCGGGATTGTCCGATCCAGGCAACAAGCTCGTCTCGCTCGCGAACGAGGCCGGCGTTCCCGTCGTTCCGGTTCCGGGACCGTCCGCGCTCGGCGCGATCGTGTCGGTCGCGGGGATCGACATGCGCGAGTTCGTCTTCAAGGGATTTCCGCCGCACAAGAAGGGGCGTGAGACGTTTTTCCGATATATCGCGGAATCCGAACTGCCAGTCATTTATTATGAATCCCCGCACCGCGTGCTGAAAAATCTCACGCTTCTGTCTACGCTTTCGCCGGACAAGCGGATCATACTTGGGCGGGAACTGACCAAGATGTTCGAGGAAACCGTCCGCGGGACGGTGGGCGAGGTGCTTACCCGGTTCGAATCCGAGCCGACAAAAGTGAAAGGCGAATTCGTCATCGTGGCGTATAATTGAGATACTTTCGAGATCCTTATGACCAAACCGTTTTTCATCACCACCGCGATCGACTACGTGAACGGCGAACCGCATGTCGGGCACGCCTCGGAGAAGGTGCTGACCGATACGGTCGCGCGGTATCACCGCGATGTCCTCGGCGAGGATGTCTTTTTCCTGACGGGGACCGATGAGAACAGCCTCAAGAACGTCCAGGGCGCGGAGAAGGCGGGAAGGCCCGTCGACGAATACGTGAAGGAGAATGCCGAAGCGTTCAAGTCCCTCGGAAACTCGCTCGGACTCTCGTTCGACCGCTTTCTCCGGACGACGGAGGATATCCACTTCGCGGGCGCGAAGAAGTTCTGGAGTGCGATGGACCCGGATGACCTCTATAAGAAGAGTTACAAGGGCCTTTATTGCGTGGGATGCGAGGAATTCAAACTCGAGAAGGATCTGGTCGACGGAAAGTGTCCGGAACACCTGACGACGCCGGAGATCGTCGAGGAAGAGAACTGGTTCTTCCGGCTTTCCGCGTACGGCGACCGTCTGAAGGGGCTTATCGAATCCGGAGAGATGAGGATCGTGCCGGAATTCCGAAAAAACGAGGTATTGTCCTTCATCGACCGGGGACTCGAGGATTTCTCGGTTTCCCGATCCGTGGCGCGCGCGAAGGGATGGGGCGTTCCGGTGCCCGGCGACGAGTCTCAGATCATGTATGTCTGGGTGGACGCGCTCGCGAACTATGTCACCGCGCTCGATTTCGCGGGCGACGGCGCGGACTATCGGAAATTCTGGGCGGGCGACGGCGAACGGGTCCATATCATCGGCAAAGGCATCCTCCGTTTTCACGCCATCTACTGGCCGGCCATGCTGCTTTCGGCGAAACTGCCGCTTCCGACCAAAATCTATGCGCATGAATATCTGACCATCGACGGGCAGAAAATGTCCAAGTCGATCGGTAATGTCCTCTATCCCCGCGAACTTGTGGAACGGTTTGGCAAAGACGGGGCGCGGTATCTGCTACTCACGTCGTTGCCGTTTTCGAAGGACGGCGATCTCTCGTGGGTGAAGATGACCGAGAAATACAATGCCGATCTGGCGAACGGACTGGGCAATCTCGTCTCGCGCGTGATGCGACTATCGGAAGGGCTTGATGCCGATATGAAGGGGATTACGGAATGTCCCGGATATCCGACGGAGGTTTCGGAGCCACTCGATGCCTATCGGTTCGCCGAGGCGCTCGAGAAGATCTGGGAAACGGTCCGCGAATCGAACCGTCATATCGAGGAAGAAAAACCGTGGGAACTCGCGAAGACCGACCGCGAGAAATTCACGGGTGTCATGCGGACCCTTCTCGATCGGCTTGCGTATCTTTCCGTCGCACTTGTCCCGTTCCTGCCGGAGACGGCCGGGAAAATCAGCGCATCGCTCAAATCGGGGAAGACAGAGATACTGTTCCAGCGGGTAAAATAGCGGGAAGCAGTAAGCAGGGGACATTGGACTGAAAGCGGTGAACAGGGAAACAAACAATGAAGTACGAATTTGAATGCGGGATCATGAAGGAAGAATGGGGCAAGAAGCTGACGAGTGGTCGGGATTCATCATTTTAAATTCTTCATTCCCTATTCTTTATTCATTTATTCTTTTTTCATGTCCCAGCTCTTCGATACTCATGCGCATGTGAACTTCAACGCCTTCCGTGAGGACGCGGACGAGGTGCTTGTGCGTGCGCTCGACGCGGGGATCTCGGTCGTGAATGTGGGGTCGCAGCGTTCGACGAGTCGGCGGGCCGTGGAGTATGCGCGGAAATACGAGGGGAAAGGCGTATATGCCGCGGTGGGACTGCACCCGATACAGCTCCGCAGGCGTTCATATGAACACCGTGACGATGAGAACGACTGGGAGTTGCCGGCGACCGAAATACGGACGATCGGGGAAGAATTCGAGTATGACGCGTATCTGGAACTCGCGCGCGATCCGCGTGTCGTCGCGATAGGCGAGGTCGGTCTGGATTATCATCATTTCGAGGAGGGGGACGACGTCGGGGCGATGAAGGAGGAACAGAAACGGGTATTGCGGGAATTCGTCCGGCTCGCGAACGAGGTCGGGAAACCGATGATTATTCATTGCTGGGACGCGTACGACGACCTGCTGGAACTGTTTGATTCGCATGTCCCGGAGAAATCCGGCGTCATACACAGTTTCATCGGGAGCCACAAAACGGCCGGGAAATTTCTGGAGCGCGGGTGGCATATCGGCATAAACGGTATTGCGACGTATTCCGATTCGTACGACCGGCTGATTCGCGAGGTCCCGCTCGAGCGGATCGTCATCGAGACGGACTGCCCGTATCTCGCCCCGGGCCCGCACAAGGGAGAACGGAATGAGCCGTCGCTCGTCCGGTTGGTCGCCGAAAAGGTGGCGTCGGTGAAGGGGGTGTCTTTCGACGAAGTCGCCCGTGTCACGACCGATACTGCACGAAGGATGTTCGGTGTCCGGTCGTAAAAGGGGAGGGGCGCTGTTCAGGGAGGGCGCGGAATGGTATACTGGGGATGTCACGTATCCGTACAGGAAAATCATATGGAAAAGAATTCCCATTCCGCTGGACTGATTATCGGAGATGATTCCGTCCCGGAGCTCCCTATCGATCCGTCCGTCGGGAGTGCTCCGGAGACCGGACAGGGAAGCGGCACGGAACATATCCGGTTCGGCTCGTCCGGAGAGGTGTGCGATCAACCCTCATCCCTCGGGGAGCACGGTCATGCGTCGGGTCTGTTCGACGGATACTCGGGTGGCGTATCGAAAGGCTCGGACGAAGGGGCTCCGCTCATTTGACGGGCGATCCGAACGGATATTCCGGCCAGTCATGATGCCGGTCCCGTTTTTTGACGGAATCGGTTTTCTGTCGTAGAATGGCTTTTGAAGGGGAAATATCGGATGCTGGTTCCGGGAACCGTTCCGCACAGGATATGGAAATATCGATTATCGCCGAAAAACTGTTTTCGATTGGGAGCTTTTCCGTGACGAATTCACTCCTGATCGCCGTCATGGTCGCGGTGATACTCGCCGTTTCGGCTGTCCTGTCCTCCCGTCGTCTGCGGGATGTGCCACGCGGCGCGCAGAACGTCCTCGAGGCCGCGTTCGAAGGACTGCTCGCTTTCATGGAAGGCATCACGCAGGATCGGGAGCAGGCCAGGAGGTTCTTTCCCCTGGTGACGACCATCTTCCTGTTCGTACTCTTCTCGAACTGGTCCGGTCTCTTGCCGGGAGCGGGGACGGTCGGCATGTACGGCGAACATCATGGGCGGACGATGCTTATCCCGTTCTTGCGGGGTCCGGCCGCCGATCTCAACATGACGGTCGCGCTTTCCCTCGTTTCGGTATTCTCGGTACAGTTCTTCGGGATCATGGCGCTCGGCATCCGCGGATACGCATCCAAGTTCCTGGTCGCCCCATGGAAGAAGCCGTATGTCATCGGGACGATCGTCGGGCTTCTGGAAATCATCGGGGAATTCGCGAAGATTCTTTCGTTCTCGTTCCGCCTGTTCGGCAACGTCTTCGCGGGAGAGGTCCTGTTGTTGGTCATGTTGTCGCTCGTCCCGTACCTCGTCCCGCTGCCGTTCCTACTGCTCGAGGTGTTCGTCGGTGTGGTGCAGGCCGGCATCTTCGCGCTCCTCACGATCGTCTTTCTCAAGATGGCGGTCACGGGGCACGGGGAGGAGACTCATTGACGGCCCCGATATTATCGAATGCGGGATGCGGATTCGTCCGAAATCCGTTTCCCGCAGTCCGTAATAAATCGGTAAGCATAACGATATGGAAGGTGTGCAGGAAGTCATCGGCAATGCCGACAACGCGAAGTTTTTTAGTGCGGCGATCGCCATCGCGGCGGCGGCGTTCGGTCCAGGTCTCGGTATCGGGTATCTCGTGAGCAAGGGGCTCGAGTCGATCGGGCGCAATCCCGAGGCGCATTCGAAGATTCAGACCTCGATGATTCTCGGTATCGCGTTCACCGAGGCGATCGCGATCTATGCGCTCGTCGTCGCGCTCATGATCCTCTTCAAATAGCCGGTCGGGCCGTACGAACGACGACCGGCGGCCGGCACGCGGCGACCATCGCGGTCGCGGTGCCGGTCGGAAGTCGCCGGTCGTAAACGAACTGTCGCAACGGTATGGAAATTCTCGAACAACTCGGTATCGACGGGAAACTGCTGCTCGCGCAGGCGGTCAATTTTCTAATCCTCCTGTTCATCCTGTATCGGTTTGTGTACAAGCCGATGCTTGATTTCCTTGAGAAGCGGACGGAGCGGATCGAGAAGGGGCTCCGGGATGCGGAGGAATCCGGACGACGATTGTCGAAGGCGACGGAACGGGAGGAGGAAATCCTTTCAGACGCGCGCAAGGAGGCGAAAAAACTCCTGTCCGACGCCACGGCGTCCGCGGAGTCCAGGGGAGCCGAGCTGCTCGCGGAATTTGGGGAAAAGGCGCAACGGATTATCGCGGAAGCGGAAGAACGTGCGACTGCGGAACGCGAGCGACTCTTCCGTGAGGCGAAGGGGGAGATCGCCGGCCTGGTCATCTCGACGACGGAGAAGGTGCTTCGGGAAAAACTTCCAGCTGGGGAGAAGGGAAATGTGACGAAATTTATCGGTTAGGAGCAGGTGGTGCGAAGAAGAAGGAACAAGGAATCAAGAATGAAGAATAAAGAATAAGGCAAAACGGGAACAGGGAGGTCTGAGGCATGATTCCGTATTCTTGATTCATAATTCGGCTCCGATATGAAAATATCCCCGAAACAATATGCCAAGGTACTGGTCGCGCTCTCGGAAGAGGGTGGCGATTCGTCTCGTCTCGCGTCCTCGTTTCTCGCGTTCGTGCGGAAGCGTCGCGGGATCCGTCATCTCGCTTCGATCGTCCGCGAGGCCGAACGGCAGGAAGACCTGCGTGCGGGTCGCGTGAGCGTGCTTGCCGAGACGGCGACCGAAGCGACGGAAGAAGTGCGGCAAGCGATCGAGAGTGCGGCGAAAGGGGCATTTCCCGGAATGGAACCGGTCATCCGCCATGCGGTGAAACCGGAACTGCTCGGCGGCGTCCGACTCTCGTCCGACTCGGAAGTGATCGACGCGACGGTGTCGAGGCGGTTGCGGGAGATGGAACGGCGGCTGAAGTCGTGACGGACAACGGATAAAGAGGTAAGAATAAAGAATGAATCGAGGAGAGTGGTCGGTGTATGATTCTTTATTCTTGATTCTTTATCCATCATTCCTGAAACACTATGTCGAACATGCTCATCGAGGAACTTAAGAAACAGATTGCCGATTTCCGTTTCGAGGCGGAGAAGGAATCCGTCGGGCGCATATTGGAAACGGGTGACGGTGTCGCGCGACTTTCCGGATTGTCCGGTGTCGCCGCATCCGAGATCGTCTCGTTCGAAAGCGGGGCGGTCGGCGTCGCGCAGAACCTCGAAGAAGGCGAGGTCGGGGTCATGATGCTTTCCGGCGGGGACGGGGTGCGCGAGGGCGAGACCGCCAAGGGGACCGGGAAGCTCCTTTCGATTCCGGTGTCCGAGGGAATCGTCGGTCGCGTGGTGGATCCGCTCGGCGTCCCGCTCGACGGCCGCGGCGAGATCGCGGGAGAGAAGAGTCTCATGCCGATCGAGAAGGTCGCTCCGGGCGTCATCACCCGACAGTCGGTGAACCAGCCGCTTCAGACCGGCATCAAGGCAATCGACGCACTCATCCCGATCGGCCGCGGCCAGCGCGAGCTTATCATCGGCGACCGGCAGACCGGCAAGACTGCGGTCGCCATCGACGCCATCGTGAATCAGAAAGGACAGGACGTGATCTGCGTCTATGTCGCGATCGGACAGAAGGAATCCAAGGTCGCCCGTATCCTCGGCGAGCTCACGAAACGGGGTGCGATGGACTATACCGTCATCGTGTCGGCCGGTGCGTCCGATCCGGCGGCCCTTTCATTCCTCGCGCCGTATGCCGGATGTGCCATCGGCGAATATTTCATGGAGCAGGGCAAGGATGTGCTCGTCGTCTACGACGATCTTTCCAAGCACGCGTGGGCGTATCGGCAGATCGCGCTCATCCTGCGCCGTCCGCCGGGACGCGAGGCGTATCCGGGCGACGTCTTCTATCTTCATTCCCGGTTGCTTGAACGGAGTGCCCGCATGAACGCCGAGAACGGGGGCGGGTCGCTCACCGCGCTTCCGATCATCGAGACACAGGCAGGTGATGTCTCGGCGTATATCCCGACGAACGTCATTTCCATCACCGACGGCCAAATCTATCTCGAGTCCGACCTTTTCCATAAGGGCATCCGTCCGGCGCTCAATGTCGGTCTTTCGGTGTCCCGCGTGGGTTCCGCCGCGCAGATCAAGGCGATGAAGCAGGTCGCCGGAACGCTCCGGCTCGACCTGGCGCAATTCCGCGAGCTTGAAGCCTTCGCTCAGTTCGGCTCCGATCTCGATGAGAAGACGCGCTCGCAGATCGAACGCGGTCGTCGGTCGGTCGAGGTCCTGAAACAGGGACAGTACGCGCCGCTTCTGGTCGAACAGGAGGTCGCGGTCCTGTACGCGCTTTCGAAAGGCCTTATCGATACGGTTCCGGTGGAAAAAATCCGCGATTGGGAGAAGGGATTTTTGGAATATCTCGCATCCGAGGGGGCGGATGTGATTGCGGCCATCCGCGAGAAAAAGGCGCTCGACGAGGAAACGGAAAACCTGCTCAAGGGTAAGATCGGGGATTTCTCAAAGCGTTTTTCGGAATAATCATCATGTCCGGTTTTGTCATCTGGAGTGATGGTTGTAAGTTGTAAGTTGTAAGTTCGCGAAGCGGTATGCCGAACGTAGCCGATATCAGACGGAGAATAAAGGGCGTGAAGGGAACGGGAAAAATAACCCGGGCCATGGAGATGGTGTCCGCCGCCAAGGTCCGCCGTGCGGTACAATCCGCACAGGCGCTTCGCCCGTATGCGGAAGAGGCGGTTTCCGTTCTCCGACAGGTCCGACTGGCATTTCCGGAAAACCAGCATCCGCTCCTTGCGACGCGCGCGACGAAGAAGCGGATCGTGCTTCTGGTGAGCGGGAACCGCGGACTTGCCGGCACCTTTTATGCCCAGCTGTTCCGGAAGCTCCGGATGCATCTTGCCGATATCTCCGGCGAGACGGTGTTCGTGACGATCGGAAAGAAGAGCGACGCGCAGGCGAAGTGGATGGGCGTCGACGTGCTCGCATCGTTTCCGGATGTCTTGTCCCTGCCGACTGCCGAGTCGGTCCGACCGATAGCGAAGCTGCTGCTCGACGAATACCGCCATGGACGGACGGACCGGGTCGAGGTCGCATATACGAATTTCCATTCCATGATGCGTCAGGAACCGGTGGTCAGGACAATCCTTCCCATTTCTTCAGAAGAGGCGGAATCCGAGCTCGAGGTGAGCGCTCGGAAACCGGAAGCGGGACGATACGCGATTGAGCCGGGACCGGATGCGGTACTCGAGGCCATGGTACCGAGACTCCTGGAAGCCGAGATCTATCATGCCATTCTCGAGTCGAACGCGTCGCAGGAAGCCGCGCGCATGATGGCGATGCGAAGCGCGACCGACGCCGCCAAGGAGATGGCCGAAGGGCTCACCCTCGCGTACAATCAGTTACGGCAGTCCAAGATTACGCAGGAAATCGCGGAACTTTCGGCAGGCAAGGCGGCGCTCGAAGGGTAAGGACGAATTACTGAGATCCAATCATCAATAAACACAGAGCACAGAGAACAAGAACCAAACAAAACCCAATGTACAAAGCGACAAGCAGAGACGAAGAATAGGGAAACAGAGTGTGGAGCAAAACCATGTGAAGTACCCCTTCTCCCAGAGGGAGAAGGTGCCCAAGGGGCGGATGAGGGTGAAGACTATGAACAAACGTAAATTCGAACAGAAGACACGGTATCATGCGAGACGGTTGCGCAGGGAGCAGACACCGCAAGAGACGA
>FUWD013182661.1_pt1 | contig 10701 bp, 6 predicted proteins | sample 1063281 | NCBI WGS metagenome assembly FUWD01 (sample SAMEA79048168, study PRJEB19326) | metagenome | biome: marine
TTTCAAATCTTTGAGCAACATGCCAATGCGCTCACACTCTTGACTGCCGTTACTGTAGATTACTGCTGTGGTCATATTCGATGACGATTTTTTTGTGTTGAGTTTTTTTGTCGCAACAGACGATATATTTTACTTCAGCGTCTAATAACTCACCAACCTTCTCTAGGAGATTTTTGGCGATGTTCATATTAGTCACGCTGACGCCAGTCGTCTGGTTTGTCTCTTCCGAACCATTCGTTGATGTCATCTGCTCCATCGAATCCTGTTTTGTAGTTTGACGGATCTGGATCACCCAAACCCATCTTATTCATAAAATCATCAATGCTACCCTCTTCAATATTTTGAGCAGCTTGTCTTCGTGCCTTATTCAACCAATCACGAGCAGTAGTGTGTCTCTTGGCGAGTTTTTCTGCCCAGATCATATCTTCCAAGGGCACTTCTTCTTTGTTTGCGATGCAGCGACAAATCGACTCCAATCGGAGTCGGTAGGCAGTAGAAAGCATATTACTCTCGCAATTTTAGTTCTAGATCTTCGAGTTTATGATACTCTGCATGTGCCGCCTCTTGGCGGTCACACACAATATTTAGAATGTCATCCATGATAATGTCGTTATCGACATAATCATCAAGGTACTTGTCGATTGCTTCTTTCAAATACCTGTATCGATGCCACTCTGGTGAATAGGGTTTGTAGTGCATGATAAAGCGATTTCATACAACGATTATAGGGCAATATCGCCATTTTGTCAACTCGACCTTTTGGGCGAAAAATTGGTGGCGAATTTTTTTCGACTTTTCTGTAACTGAAAGTCGATTTTCAGTTGAGGTAAATTGACAATGCTTTTACAGTCATCGTACCACCTGCTTTGATGTCAAGAGTGCCAGCAAGATTGGAGAGTGAGCTATTGCCTGCCAAGAACTTAAACTCAAATCCATTACCAGAATTAACTTTCCAACCAGTTTTATTTGGTCCAAGAGATACTTTCCACGTTTCAGTTGGTTTATCCTTCACACCTGGGTGTGGAAGACCAGTAATTTTCTCTTCTTTGCATCCAAAGATAGTATTATACATCTTGCCTGCAGTTTTCAAACTGTATCCACCTGCACTTGACTGGAATGCAATATTACCACCTGTTCTTACGTTATGTCTACCATCTGCTTGAATTTCATAATTACCTGTAACTCTATGAACGATAGAACCTGTACTATTAATTGAAGTAGTGGCACCAGCTTTCTTCTGATCAACCGTAACTTCTCCCGATCCATCAGTACGTTCATGACCGTCAATATTCTTATTCAAGAATTCTGCATCCATAGTGATATCAGCAGCATACATATTGAGTTTGCCATTGCCATCACCGACCTCAATATTAACAACCTCTCCTGCTTTTAGAGTAAGGGTTTTGAGAGCATTGATGATAATGTTGTCTCCCTTAATACCACAGTCATCTCCTTGGGATTCAATGCTAACACCACCTTCGGCATACACTGAATATGCAGGTGTTTCTTTGGTAGACTTGTTTCCGCCGCTTCCTCGTGATCCTGCCTGTGTCTCATTATCTTTCGGACCTGTTGCCTGAATAGTAATGGTTCCATTTGCTTTTTGAAGTTGATCACCTGAATTAATAATAAGTTTGCCACCACAACCAGATTGCCCAGGCACACCAGTAGAAAACACCATGTTGCCTGTCTCGTCAAAGAACATGGCACTCTGACCATTCGTGACAGTATATCCACCAGGTTGACCATCAGCACCTTCCCAACTCATGCATGTCCAACCATCAGACACCCAGTGTACTGTTGGTTTAGAAGAACAAAATTTCTCTGTAGATAGTTCTTCTGTTCTGCCATTAGCAGGTTCTTTTGCTTCGCCTTTGGCAAATGTTTTAGATGCCGCAGTAGAGTGTTGTTTATTAACGTGAGGTTTAGTATCAGCCATTAGGGACAATCAATATACTTACCAGTACCAACCTTAACAAGTCCTCTGGTGTTGAGATCTTCTGGTTCCAGACATACCATATTAGGTAAGAATAGGGCACCAGATCCACCACCACCAACTAGTTTTACGGAAGGCATTTTATTATATGTTTTCGTTCTGTCTAGAATCTGTACACTAGTAACATATCCTCGATCATCGATGATTGCTAAAGCGCCACCCTCCATACCATCTATGTATACTTTGGGAGCAGATGTATATTTGATACCTGGAGAAATCATCGTGAAAGAATCAATAATACATCTCAATCCATTATCTTCAGCAAGATTACGCTTGTAACCTAGTCCTCCTCTAGTGACTCTGATCTCACTCACATATCCTTTATCATCTAGTAGAGCGATTCCAGTAGCACCAAATCCCTCACCGCTAATGATGACGAAGGGACTTTCCTCATATGGACAACCAGCATTAAGAATAGGAACACTAACGATCGAACCATCTGTATCAGTGATTGGTTCACCAGCAATAGGTTTATCCAAACACAATTTATCATCATCTTCGTCGTCATCGTCATCTTCAGTTGTGGAGTCTTCGCCACCAATGATGTAAACTGTACGCTCTGCTTCAGTGTCTTTGATTCTGAATGTTAGTTCTTCCAGTTCTTCTATCTCTAGATCATCCAGAATACCAACAGTTACTTTAGCAGCATTGTCTTTGATTCTGAATGTTCCTTTCAGTTGTCCAGTAACAAAATCTTTTTCATCAACATCACCATAAATCAACCACTCAAAGACACTACCTTCAGTAATATTTTCACTGGTGATCAAGAACTCAATGTCCTCGCCCTCTTTATACTGTGTCTTCTCGGTAGTAACAGAAATGCTAGATGCTGGTGTAGATGGAAGGTCAGGAAGAATAACATCTAGGTAACTGCCAATGATAGTAACATCAGCAAATGATCCTGTGTCTACATCATTTTCATCAAAGAGACTAAATCTGAAGTATTGATCAGTAGCTAATTGTACATCATCATTCAACAGAATGTCAACCGTCGCTCTACACTGTGGGATATCAACTGTCTCTAGTTCTTCATCATCATTCAAAAATTCTTCTTGAACAGTTTCAAATAGCGACATCTTGACTGTTCCTTCCAAAGAAGGATTATCAGCATTAATATATTCCTTTACAATATCACCAGTCAACTTATATTTAAGAATGGTGTCAGCAGGGACATTAGATGTTGTAATAGTGTACACCACTCTGTCGCCATCACCAACGATGGTGGGCGAGACACGCAAACCATAACGACGAGTGCCATCAAAGTCTAGTGGCAGTGGTTCGTCGTCATCATCATCGTCATCGAAATCATCATCCGTAGGAACTGGATCAGGATATGTTCCGTCTTCAGGTAGTTCATCATCACCTGATGGTGGTTCATCAGGTGGATCTCCTGGATCGCCAGGTGGAGTGTCTGGTGTCAGTTCTTGACCTGTTTCAGGTGGATCTTCTGGATCTTCTGGTGGGGGTTCTGGGGGATCTGGGAAGAATCCTTCTGGTGTTTCATCACCTGGTCTTTCAGATCCTGGAGGATCAGTATCAGGATCCTCGGGAATGTCAATAGGATCTGATGGGATACCACCAACAAAAATAATTCTAGTAGGTTTGGGGTCAAGATAATCTTGAGACTCTTCACAATAGAATCTCTCTCCAGTGTCACCACTTTCAATGTCATCGAGAAGATTATCTAGGAAATCTCCTTCATCCTCATCAGTTCCACAGTCATTACACTTAACTGTCTGCTTGGAACAGTTACCACTAGGTCCGCTACAAGAGATACCTAGGAATGACATGACCTTCGAGATAGCACCGCCGATCATGTTCAACGGTGCCGCTAGTATTCCTAATATACTTTGCAACGGTCCAAGTATATTATTGATGAGACCATCAATTAGTTCCAAGATCTTATTGATGATGCCTTCAACCAAATTGATGACAGCACATGCTGCTGGAGAAAATACCCCCATGACAAAATCAAAGAGGAGATCCGTTAAGAACTGTACTAGTCTCTCAATCAGATTCTCCATTGAACAACCCAATGCTTTTAGAATCTGATCAAGAACCTTCTTGATATTCTTAAGTAAGTTACCTTTCTTTCCTTCCGATCTGTGATCACTCTTTGGATCCTTTGGCGCTGCTGTTGCTGTTTGAACAGTAGTATTTCTAGTGCCAAGAAGAGTTGTAACTAGAAACTCAATACCTTGTCGCAGATTTCTAATGATCTCTGATTGAACACGACCCATCAAACTACGGACAAGTCTAGTTACTCTGCCAATATGATGTCTGGCAATGGATATCTTGTCGTAGAGAAATCCATTGATCTTACTGACATAAAAACTACCAAGTTGACCACCAGACTGTTGGTTTGCTGCCAAAAGATCTGCAATAATATTAGTAACTTGCTTATCAAAATTACTTTCATTACCACACTTTGGATTAGCAATAGTGACACAGTTTGCTGAACCAATGGGATTCGTTTCACTATGCTTTGCACGAAGTGCTGCGATGATAGCGGGAGCACCCTTCTCTTCATGCGAACGAGCAGCAGCAGGTTCACCACCATCTACGTTAGCACCAGTGTCAGGATCAGTGCCATCTTGAGTGTCTTGAGAGCGGTGTGCTTGCGGTTTAGTATTAGCGTCGGTGTGGGTGGTAAATTCTCTAGGACCGTCCTCACCACCTTTAGGATCATCTTTCTTAACGACAGTAGAACCAGCAGTGTGACCAATCGATCCCATAATGACAGGTTTCTGCTTGTCATTATCAAGGAAGAAACCAATGACCCAGTTGCCTGCTCTTAATTCTGCTGTAGCTCCAGTCACACCACCATCACTGAATGGTGTAGTCACAGGCATGACTACGTTTGCCCAAGGTAACTCTTCTGTAGGTGTTTTCTGTCCGTCTTTTAGATGGGTGCCAACAATACGCACACGATATCTACCAGACTTTTTAGGGTCACTCTCTCTCCCTGTCTCAACCTGTCCAATCCACCAGTTGAAACCATCAGCACCTATTTGATTTGTTTGTAATAATGACGATAATACTGGATCCATACCAATAGGTTTTATTTTTATTTAGTGGCAGTTGATGAAGGTTCTTCTGGTCTTCCGTAAGAATCTCTAACCAATGTTAAATACGTATTTGCTTTTGCATTTTTCACATCAACTGCATGATTAAGTTTAGCAACCAGATAGACACCACTGTGCTCTGGATCATAAACATCTGGTTGTCTCTCGGAAGAAGGGATTTGGTTTGGAATCTGTATCTCTACAGTGTCACCCACACACAAATCAATTCTAATTGGAATTTGAATCCTAACTTGCTGATTGTTTTGTGACTCTAGTCTAGCAATGCCTTGTGCAATATAATTCTTCTGCCAGTCAGGGAACTCGGCAGTATTTTTATCACCACCATCTGTTTTCTCTGGTGATGCTACCTCTTTACCATCAAACCACGTTTCATGGTCGATCAAGACAGACATGAATCTACTTGGGTTCTCACCCAAATCTGCCTGCCCTTTAGCAAGACCAGACTGTGATCCTAGATGCTCTTGATCATCGAAAGAATCACTTAAGTTATAAGTGTACTCTTCGTATGCACCTGTGCTGTAGTTATAGAAACAGATAACATTAGAGAACGTACCCATTCTCAACTTGGTGAGGATATCAATCTCTTGCTGGAAGTCAATGTCTAGAATTTTTTGTTGCGGAGATCCTCCAATATCAGCATTCTCTTGCGTGAATATTTCTACAGGAGGATTTTCTTTCAAAGAATTTAGTCTGTCAATAGACGTAAAGTAATATCCTTTCTTGGTTTCAAAGAAATAATATCCTGCTGTACCAACAGATTTTTGTGTATCAGATCCAGTAGTTGATGTGTTTCTAGTTGTCTTACTAGATTCCGCAATGCACTTCATCCTAATGGATTCAATGATTGAAAACGGTGTTCTCTTTCCTGGTAGAAATCTAATCTTAAACAGAGATGGGTCAGTAAAAATTTGTTTAGCAGTACCCAACTCGTCTGTAAGTAGAGAAGATACAATTCCTTCTGGTTTTCCTGTCAAAGATCTAGGAACCTTAACAGTCTCATTGATCAGTGCTTCTTTGGATATCAATCCCAAAGAGTACCTTTGGAATCTATCTCCCATGTATCTGTTGTAGATTTTGTAGACCTTAAATTCGTACTCGACTTCTTGTTCACCAATATCTTTTGCTTTGATAGTGATGTCTTCAAATCCTTGAATAGGTAGAGAAGAAATTAAATTCTCACCACTATCAACAACATCTAGATTAGCAGAAATTGTAGGTAAACTGATGTCTTCAAAGTAATCAAATCTGACTACAAGAGGAGTGATATTAAAAGAGTCTCCATCCACACCTGTGATGATGACCTCTTCTATCTTTAAATTAGATGCATATACTAATTCGTCTGCCATTATGCTACAGGAGTTGGATTATAAAAAGCATCTAAACTTTGTGAAGATCCAGCTGGAACGCTAGAATCTGATGCTGTTGGTGGAGATAGAGTTGCTGGAGCATTCTGTGCTGCTCCTGCAGTATTTAGAGCGACCAACTGTGCTGCCGCAGCTGCTCTTGGTTGTGGTTGCAATGATGATACTGTCTGGTCTGGATTAGTTTGTTGTGGAGGATTTAATGCGGGAGGAGGTGGAGTTGGAGACAATGTTGCCTCTGGTTTCGGTCCTGGTCCTACAGTTTCTCTTATTCTGTTATTAAATTCCTCAAAAGTAATCCGATTACCATTTGGATCAAAATATTTATCTTGTCCTCCACCAAGAAATCCTCTGCCACTCACGAAAGTTCCGACACCAGGAACTCTAACACTTTCTCCCGTTCCTTGATTGGCTCCAATCTTATCAATCTGTCCCAAGGAAGATCTTAAATCAGCAGCAGTAATTTTAGGAGATGCAGCAGGGGTTTTTGGTTCTGCAGGAGGCTCTACAGGTTTAGGAGGATCCTTCAGATACATCTTACCTGCGATAAAGTTAGCAACGAACTGCTTGTATTTTTCAGGGTTGTTGCCATCAGATGCTGGTGCATATGCATTCACAATGGCAGCGAATGCTTCGTTAGGATCTTCGTATGCATCCAAGTTCATGTAACCACTATGACTCTTGTCCCATAGTCTAACGAACTCTTTGACAGCATCCTCTCTCGATGCAAACTCTAGGAAGTTACCATCCAATCCTCTCATGTTGAATGGATTGTTTCCTCTTTCACTCTTACCCCATCCTGTTTCTAGCGAAGCAATAGCAGCAGCAACTTCAGGGTGCTTTGCTCCAGCAGCAACAGCCATGTCATAAATTTCACTAGCAAACTCTCTCTGTTCCACAGTTCCTTCCATGCCATCGCCTGAAGCGGTAGCAGGACTTGAACTTCCACCATTATTAGAATTAGAATTGTTAGAACTAGAAGACGAGCTAGAACTACTACCTCCCATACCAAGAGCTCTTTTAATCTGATTAATAAAAACTTTAAATCCAGTTTCTTTTTCTGACCTTTCTTTTATTACAGTAGAGTCTTTTTTATTAGATAAGATAGCAGCATCTTTTGCTTGAGATGCCATGTTACTAGACAGTCCAAACTTTTCAGCAATAGGTCTTTGAACTTGTGCTATCTCCGAAGCAATAGGATTATCTCTCCCAACCTCATTCATGTAGTCAGTAGTTGCTTTCAATGTGAATGCACCCACTGCTTTTGGTAGCAACTCCGCTACTTGCATCAGTGGTTGTTCATATTTTTTCTGGATAACACCAGAGGAATCAGGTAACTGCATTGGTGTAATACCAATGGACTTTGTTCCCATTTCATACTGACGTTGCGATGGTTTAGTTCTAGTCTTGCCATCAATAGCACTGGGTTGTCCTTGCGTGTAGTTATTATCGATGGGTTCAATAGTAACTCTCTCTTTACCATGCAACATGATTGGATAACCACTGTCAGGTCCATCCATAATGACACTACCATTTTGTGGTGCATCAGGTATTGTACCACGCTCAAATCCTGGCGGTTGATCACGATCATTTAGCATTTGTTCACGCCATTGTTCCTGCTGCAGGCGAGCAGACATCATCTGTCCAGAACTTGCCTCTGCACTCTCATCTTCTGGTGTCATGAGATTATCAGGTACGATTGTACTAGCAGCCCTTCTCTTCTCTTCCATCTTCTCTTCTGCTACAGCATCTTCTTCCTTATCCACAGCACTCTTATGATACTGTGTCTGTGCATTGATCGCATCAGCAATTTGCTGTAACTTATCTTCTAATGTTCCAGTTCTCTCACTGATTTGAGACACAACGTCTCGATTCATTGTGCCAATGCTAGAAGCAAGACCAGAATTTTCTGATGCTGTTTTTGTGATGGAAGATGCTGTTGCTTCTAATGCTTTAGCAATTTCAGTAATAGATGCTAGTAACTGTTCTCTTGAAATCCTCTTTGATCCACCAGATATCTCTTCCGACACCTCTTCGGTTGGATCTTCTACGAGAGGTAAATCAGAACGAGGACGTAAGGCAGGGTCATCAATCAGTATGTCATTGATGCCTATCTTCTCTCTAAATCTTTGAAGAGATGATTTAGCTTTAAATTCTGCTTCGCCCTTTCCTTCTATCGCATCCCAAAACTTCCCCTCTTTTAAGAGTCCGAAACGTTTGCGAACAGAACCTAACTTCTCTTTCTGCTTACCAACAAAATCACCATAGAACTCTTGTCCTAGGGCAGCTTTAAAAAAATATCCTTTCTCAATCCCTGCTTCTTCTAGGGATGTTTGATTGTCCTCGGCAATTTGTTCTGCCCTTTGACGCTCATCTTGAGCTAATCTTCTAGCAGCAAGAACCTTTGAGATAATAGACCCCAAATGATCCTTACCAGGCATACTGGTATCATTAAAACCCTCGGTTGATGCTGCCATTTAATATGCCTCCCCCTGATATTTAGTACAGAGAATTGAGAACCATAGTTCTCGCAGCGGTGATGCGTGTATGTGGTATTGCCTCGACACTGCTAGGTTCTGGTGCTTGTGGTTTCATTGGTGGTTGTTGATTGCCCACATTCATGATGATAATACTAGTTGCTTCTTGCTCCATCTCTTCATCATACATCAGAATATCAGGAGAATATTGTTTAGTCGCTGCAATCAATTCAGTAGTAGAAGATGCCGCATTATAAGCATCAAGCATATCAGACACTGGTTGGAAAGAAGCAACCAAATTCTTCATAACTTTTTCCTTTCCTCTATCACCAACAATAATGCTTGTCGCTGTTGCTGGAGTGTCTCCACCCTTATAATACATTGCCTCACCTTCTTGAGGTGCTTGCCTACCATTCTCATCATATCTTCCGTGTGCAACTGAAGCATTAGCACCAGAAACTTTAGCAGTAACACCAAAACCACCAGTGCGATACTTCATATCTTCTGTTTTCAGAGGGAACTCAACTGCTGCACCTGGATAGTACGCACCACCAATCTGCAAGTCAATACCACCCTGCGATCCACCTGCTGTGTGTACTTCCTGTCCTCTTTTTATTTTCTTTTTAATATCTTCACCCGAATCACCTTCTCTCACCCACTCGTTAGATCTACCAATGTAGATAGTCTTCTTGCCCTGGAAAAATTTAACTACTTTCTCCGCAACTTTCCTGGCATCAGCATTTCCAGATGGGTCTGTGATATTACCATCCTTGTAACTTCCTGGAGCAATATGATAGTGAATGCCATACGATGCGCCAGAGTTACCCTGAATAAACTTACCATCACCACCAATTTCCCCACCGTTTCCACTATCGTCTGGAGATGCATCAGGATCGCTAACATTTGTCTCCGTGTGTCCTTGCACACCAAACAATGTCATTAATTTTTGGAAGAAATTATTTGTTCCTGCCTGGTTCTCTAATTCTTTCAGAACCTTTTCATCTTCCGCACTCATTCGTACAGATTCTACATCAGGATCGCCCTTCTTCTCTGCTGATTTTACTGCTCTACCAACACCAGCATATGTACCACCAAGGTCTGGTCTAACTAGAGTAGGTGCCATACCAAATGTAGAACTTAACGTTGAGATTTCCTTCTGGATTTCTGGCATTGATCCACCAGAATATCTCATAAAACTTTGAGTAACTCCGAGAAGCATTCCAGCAACAGGAGAGACCATAGATAAGACTGGATCAACTGACCCGAACATAGGAGATTGTGGTGTTCCCATTTCATAATTAGCACCAGTAACTTTGTCAGAGATACCACCACCCGCCATTCCACCAGCGATAGATCCAAGTATACCACCAATGACTCCACCAATAGCAGCACCAGGTCCAGCACCAACACCACCAAAGAAAGCACCAATACTGCCACCGACGATAGCACCTGACTTCGCACCAGCCCATCCCCCTGCTGCTGCACCTGCTAATCCAGCACCAACACCAGAGAGTGCCTGAAAATCATTCTGCCCTGACGATTTCCTATCTGCATACTCAACACCAGCTAGGGCATACTTTAATGGTCCTGCTTTTGGTAGTCTATTTAATCCACGCCCAGCAGAAGTTATTCTTGTCGCTGCGGATCCTAATCTAGGAGCAAATCTATTGACAATCCTATTGCTAGCTCTACTTGTCAATCTACCAGGTGCTCTCTGTAGTCTTCTCGCTCTAGTACGAAGCCTCCTCAATCTCCTAGGAAGTCTACGATATAATCTTCGT
>FUWD012838621.1_pt1 | contig 10697 bp, 11 predicted proteins | sample 1063281 | NCBI WGS metagenome assembly FUWD01 (sample SAMEA79048168, study PRJEB19326) | metagenome | biome: marine
ATTAATTGGAGTTGCTAAAATTAGTTAGAACAGAAGACTTCCTGCATGTGTGATACAAGTTTCAAAATTTCCCTATCCTTAACTTTACATAAAATTTTATTCCCATCACGCCGCGATTCGACAATTTCTTTAGTCCTTAAAATGTCAATGTGCTGAGATATGTTTGATTGCGATGAGCCTACCTGTTCTACAATCTCAAGAACTGGAAGTTCTTCATTTTGAAGTGCGCAAAGAATTTTCAAGCGTAGTGGATGGGCCATAGCCTTTAATGCATTGGTAGCCCTTATTATATCTTCTTCTTTTTCAGATAAATTTATTAAACTCATTTTTATCCCCTTTATTTAATATATTTAAACCCAGCTAAGCATTCAATAAAACCCAAACCTTATTATCAATTTTTTCTACATTATGTAAATCAAAAAACAAGTAAAATCTATTTACTTGTTTGCATAATCATGTACACATTATAGATTAATTTTATTATTAAGTAATTATATTATGACATTCTTCAACATTTCAAAATATTTTAAGTTTTTTATTTTCTTCTTGTTTGCTGCTACAAATACTGCAATATATGCCCAAACTGATGCTGAAGAAGCAAAACTAAAAGAATTCTTTTCTATATACAACTACATACAACAACTCTATGTCGATGAAGTAGAAGGCGACAATCTTTTTGGTGACGCTATAAAGGGAATGGTTAATGGGCTAGACCCGCACTCAAACTATCTAGAACCAAGCGAGCAGAAAGACCTTGTTGAAAACGCGACAGGAAAGTTTGGTGGCCTCGGCATAGTAATAACAAAAAAGGATGATGCAATTCAAGTTATATCTCCTATAGATGATACTCCAGCTTATCGTGCTGGAATTCAGGCTGGAGATCTAATTGTAAAGATTGGTAATAGCCTTGTAAGTGATATGACACTTGAAGAAGGTGTCGAACTTATGCGTGGAATGCCGGAAACTTCTGTAGAGCTTACCATTGTAAGAGAGAATACCGAGCCATTTGTAATTAATATAAATAGAGAAATAATTACTATAATTACAGTTAAGGGCTTTTTAATTGAGAAAGATATTGGCTATATTAGAATTTCTGCCTTCCAAGAGCCTACCGGTGAACTCCTCAAATCAACTATAGAAGACCTAAACACTAAAAATGGCGAACACCTCAAGTCTCTAATAATTGATCTAAGAAACAACCCTGGAGGCACTCTGAATGGGGCTGTAGATGTATCTAATCTGTTTATAGATAAAGAAGGCCTTGTGGTTTACACAAAGGGGCGTATACCAAGCTCTAATACTGAGTTTGAAACCGAACCCGGAGACATTATGCATAATCTACCTATAGTTGTGCTTATAAATGAAGGTTCTGCCTCCGCTTCAGAGATAGTAGCAGGAGCTTTACAGGATCATTCAAGAGCAATAATTATGGGTAACACGTCTTTCGGCAAGGGTTCAGTACAAACTGTAATAGAGCTTCGCGATGGTTTTGGTCTAAAACTTACAACTGCACGCTATTACACCCCTTCTGGCAGGTCAATACAAGCTAAAGGTATCGAGCCAGATATCTTCTTAAAGAACATTAACCTGGAAAATGAAGACGAACAGACTATAGCTAACACGAAAGAGAAGGATCTGGAAGGACATCTGGAAGTTGAAGACCCTTCCAAACTTAGCCCTGATGAGATACTACAATCACAAGAAAATATAAAGGAAGAAAATGACAATATTGTGATTGCTCGACTTAAGAAAGATTATTTTATTCATGAGGCATCCAACCTTTTGAAAGCTCTCACAATCTTGAACCAGTAATGGCCACTGTACTTTCTATTGCAAACCAAAAAGGAGGAGTAGGCAAAACCACAACAGCTGTTAACCTTAGTGCATCACTAACGTCAATAAATAAAAGAGTTCTGTTAATTGATATGGACCCTCAAGGTAATGCAACTATGGGTTGTGGGATAGATAAATATAGCCTAACCAATTCAATATGTGAAGTCCTCCTAGATGAGTCCAATGTTAATGAATCAATCACTCAATCAGAGGGGGTAGGTATCGACCTAATACCTTCAAATACAGACCTTGTAGCTGCCGAGGTTGCATTATTAAAGAGCACTAGATCAGAATTTAAACTAAAAGATTCAATAGCTAGCATTCGTCAAAACTATGAATACATAATTATTGACTGCCCACCTTCACTCAACATGCTTACTATAAACGCATTTACAGCATCTAACGGGATAATTATTCCTATGCAATGTGAATACTATGCCCTTGAGGGTTTAAGTGCACTCATACAGACTATAGAAAAAATCAAGGAAACAACAAATCCAGATCTTGAAATTACTGGACTTGTTAGGACAATGTATGACACCCGTAACAACCTGTCACATGAAGTGTCATCTCAATTGTTGCAACATTTTTCGAATAAAGTATTTAATACCATCATCCCTAGAAATGTAAAATTAGCAGAAGCACCCAGCTTCGGTCAAGCTGTAATTAATTACGCTAGAACATCTAAAGGCTCTATTTCATATACCTCATTGGCTAGTGAGGTGCTTAGTAAAACCCAATAACATAGATTTAATATGGCAAAAAATTCTAAACTCGGACGTGGACTGGATATATTATTAGGTCAAACCCCATCATCAGATAACATAACTGATGAGTTCAAGGGCTTAACATCTATGAATGTAAAGTCTCTGAAAAGAGGTAAATTTCAGCCCAGAGATGATATCGACAATGAGACCTTAAAAGAGCTAGCTAGTTCTATTACCTCTCAAGGAGTAATTCAGCCATTAGTGGTTAGAAATATATCAAATAAAAAATATGAAATCATTGCAGGAGAAAGGCGTTGGAGAGCTGCTAAGATTGCTAAACTTAAAGAAGTACCAGTTATAGTTCGTGATATTGATGACAAGGCAGCCTTAGCTATTAGTCTAATTGAAAACATTCAACGCGAATCACTTACGGCCATAGAAGAGGCAAAAGCTCTCTCTAAATTAATAGAGGACTTCAAGATGACCCATGAAGATGTGTCTCACGTTGTTGGTCGTTCAAGGTCAAGTGTAAGCAACTTGATACGTCTACTACATCTTACTGAGCCAGTTAAAAAATTGCTTGGCAAGGGTGAGATAGAAATGGGTCATGCACGTGCCCTACTACCACTTAAAGACAGTATGCAAATGGATGTTGCTTTAAAGGTAATTAATAGGGCGCTTTCTGTCCGTCAAACTGAAGATCTAGTAAAAAGAGAGCTCAACCCTAAAACCAAGAAGATAGACAAAATTGATCCTAAAATAAATAAAATAATGGGTTCTTTATCTAAAAAACTAAACTCTAAGACTGAGATTAAAGAAAGAAACAATAAGGGCAAAATCATTATTCACTTCAATAACTCTAAGGAGCTCAATAATATCTTGAATCACATAAATTAGAAACTAATCAATGCCTCCAATTCTGTCAAGTTTTAGTGACTTGTCCCAATGCATCCAAACACCTACAGCCCTACCAATTACATACTCCTGAGGAACAAACCCCCAAAAACGACTATCACTACTTCTAGAACGATTATCTCCCATAACAAAGTAATGACCATCAGGAACTTTAATTGTAGGAATACCTCTAGATGATCTATTTGGATCTAGCAATATATCGTGCTGATTTACACTTAATAGTTCTCGCTGATGTTTAAATCCAGTCATGTTAATGCCAGAATCAAAACCAAGATAGTTTCCAATCTCTTCATAAAGTATTTTTTCGCCGTTAATAACAAGACGATCTTTGGAGTAAGATATTTCATCTCCAGGCAAACCTACCAAACGTTTTATAAAGTCTGCACCATTGTATTCAGGGTTGTTTTCATAGTTTGGATAACGAAAAACTATAATATCCCCAACCTCTGGTTCTCCAGTTTCGATTAACTTAGTATTGAAAATAGGCAGATTTATGCCGTAATTAAATTTATTAACCAGAACAAAGTCACCAGTCAATAGTGTTGGCATCATAGAGTTTGAAGGTATTCTAAATGGCTCAAAAATAAAGCTCCTAAAAACAAAAACAAGAAGCAGCACCGGGAAAAACTCAGCAGACCACTGAACTATCTTTGGCCTACTAGCGTACTTCTCATTCCTATTGAATTTTAAAAAACACAAAAAATATAGAATTTTCCCGACCAGTGTTCCCTCTTTAGCGCCACTTTCACTAGAGTCAGAGTCATAAAAAAATATACGATCAATAACAACAATAACAAAAGCCAGCATTAAAAATAACGCTAAATAGGCTACAACATCCATCGCAAAGAATGGCTGCGCTTGTTCAATAGTCATAGTAAATATAGGTGTAATATAAAAATAGTATTATATAATAAAAATCTTTTTATGTTTTTCACATTGGAGGAAATATCAATGGCATTAGCTGATCTTGAAAGGGATGAACATGGATACCTAATTGACCTAAATTCTTGGGATGAAAATATTGCCGCTGAGCTTGCTGAAGAAGAAGGAATTTCACTAAATGATGAGAGTTTCAGACTTATATATTTCTTACGTGACGAATACACTAATAACAATGCCAATCAGCCAAATGAACGTAACATGGTTAAAGCTTTGAAAAATGATTGGCCTGAAAAACTAACAACTAAAGCGCTATACTCGTTGTTCCCAATGGGTCCAGCTAAGCAGGCGGGTAAAATTGCAGGGCTACCTGAAACTAAACGTAAGGGTGGATATTAAAACAACCAAAAAATTAACAAAAAAGCGCCTGAAGGCGCTTTTTTAATTGGCGATCATCTGTATTACACTTCCTGTAAATCCATGCCGATATAGTTAGCCAGCTCAACAAAGTTGGGGAAAGACGTTTTAACATTGTCTACACCTTCAATTTCAATATCAAATTTAGACCTGATTGATGCGACAGCAAACGACATTGATATTCTATGGTCATGGTGTGATTTAATAGCGCCTGAAGGTTTAAGGTACTCTCCTCCAATTATCTTTATTCCATCATCTAGCACTTTACATTCGATTCCAAGCGTTTTAAGTCCATCTGCCATAACTTGTATACGGTCAGATTCCTTCACCCTTAATTCTTTTGCACCGCTTAGGGTTGTCTCTCCTTTAGCGCAACTGGCAGCAATAAATATTGCAGGAAACTCATCTATTGCAAGAGGAACTAATTCCTCAGGTATGCTGATACCGATCAACTCTGCCGACTGAATACGAAAATCGGCTAATAATTCTCCGCCTATCTCGCGATGGTTTGACAGTTCAATGTTCGCACCCATTAATCTTAATATATCAATAACACCTGTCCTAGTTGGGTTTACATTTACTGAATTTAAGGTGATATCTGCGTTCTTTGATATACTAGCGGCAACCATAAAAAATGCAGCAGAAGATATATCTCCAGGAACTTCGATGTTGTTAGCTTTCAATTCTCCATGCCCACTAAGGCACATTTTATTTTCCTTGGTGTTAACCTTGTAGCCGAACCCTTTCAGCATATTTTCAGTGTGATTTCTAGTTGGTGCTGGTTCAGACACGCAAGTGTTACCTTCAGCATAAATACCTGCCAATAAAAGACATGACTTTACTTGTGCAGATGCAATAGGCATGTCATAGCTTATGCCTTTTAGTTGTTGGTTGCCTGAAATTTTAAGTGGAGGTTTGCTGTCATTGCTTGTTATCGTTGCACCCATTTCTGTCAGAGGCTTGATTATCCTATCCATAGGCCTACCTGAAAGAGATTCATCACCTCTAAGCTCTGAATCAAAACTCTGTGCAGCGAGTATCCCAGACATTAGCCTCATAGATGTGCCTGAATTACCAACATATAAAGGCTTGGCAGGCTTTTTTAAGCCGTCTACACCGACACCATTGATAATTATTTTGCCGTTATTTCTTTTAATATCAACGCCCATCGACCTAAACGCCTCAATAGTAGAGGTCACATCATCACCCTCCAAAAGCCCAGACACTTCAGTTACTCCTCTAGCTATAGAACCCAGCATTACAGAACGATGAGAGATAGACTTGTCTCCGGGAACTTTTACATTGCCCGACAATGAGTTTGCTGGTTTAGCAATAAAATTAGTCATAAATGGTTGTTGTTATTTTTTGTTAAGCCAGTTATCTCTAGCTGACTTTGCTTCCATAAATAATTCTTCAAGCCCATCAGAATTTTGTTGATTAATAAGCTCAGAAAGCTTACTTAGGCTTTGCTGATAATTTTCAATATGTTTGGTTATCTCTTTCGCATTATTTAAACAAATATCACGCCACATAACGCTGTCGCCTGAGGCAATTCTTGAAAAGTCCTTAAATCCACCAGCTGCGTAGTCTATAGCCTTAGGATTGGTGGAGATTAAGTAGTCCATCAAACTAAATGCCAGCATATGTGGTAGGTGTGAAGTCATCGCCAACAAGTCATCGTGATTAGTTGCATTCATCGTTTCCACAATTGCTCCCAAAGATTCCCAAAAATTTGTTACTATTTTTATCGCCTCTGGTTCAGAATTCTCTAGAGGGGTTAATATCACGCGCTTATTAATAAACAAATCCGGATCGCTATAATCAACTCCACTATTCTCTTTCCCTGCTATAGGGTGAGCAGGAATAAAGTTTGTTGGAACTTCACCAAACACTGATTTAGCGCTATCTATAATGCTAGTCTTTGTGCTTCCAACATCTGTAATTATTGTTGATTTAGAGATGTGCGGTCTTATCAATCTAAATACCTCTTCTATACTGTCTACCGGGGTTGCAATAACAACCATTTCTGCACCATCTATAGCTTTACCAATGTCCAGAGAAAATTCATCAATAGCACCCAATTCTTTAGCTTTGGCAAGACTTTCTTTGCCTTTTCCATAGCCAAACACTTGTTCAACTTGATTTGCTTTTTTTAAGCCCCTCATAAAAGAGCCACCAATCAAACCCACACCAATAATACAAATCTTTTTCATTATTTCAAATCCAAAACTAACTTAAGTGCCTCAAGAAAATCTTCATTCTCTTGTCTAGTACCAACTGTAACTCTTAGGTACCCTTCAATCTCTATTGGTCTAACAATAAAACCTTTTGTTAATAGTTTCTCATAAACAAAATTAGGGTCATCCACCTCTAAAGAAATAAAATTAGCGGAGGAAGGAATATACCTCAATCCAAGCCTATTAAAGCCATTAGAAAGCTGCGCTAGTCCTTCATAATTAGACTTAATAGAGCTAGCTAAAAAATCCTGGTCTGCTAAAGCTGCAGTGGCAGCATTCTGTGCAATATGACTTACATTGAATGGTTGCCTTAACCTGTTAATATATTCAGCAATCTCAACACTTGACAAGGAATAACCAACCCTTAGCCCTGCCAACCCATAGGCCTTAGAAAAGGTACGAGTAATAATAAGATTATTAAACTTAGATAGCCAATCCAAAGCATTGTCATCAGCATCAAGATATTCAAAATATGCCTGATCAAGTACCACTATGACTGAACTTGGAATCTTTGAAAGAAATTCAAACAACTCTTCGTCTTTCAAAATGGTTCCTGTTGGGTTATTTGGGTTAGCTATAAATATTAACTTGGTTCTATTGTTAATAGAACTGAGCATGGCATTTAAGTCATGACCAAACTTATTTGCTGGTGTGACAACTGATTTAGCGCCAATAGCTTTTGCAACCATTGAATAAACCACAAAAGAGTATTGCGAATATATAACCTCATCATCTGAAGAGCAAAGGTACATTCTGGCGATCAACTCTAATAGTTCATTTGATCCATTTCCCAGTGTGATTGATTGTGGCTCCACCGACAAATGATTTGCAATAGATCGTTTTAATTCAAATCCATTGCCATCAGGATAGCGCCCTATCTCATCAATAGAATTAGTTATTGCATTTCTCACCTTTGGACTTACAACCGAGGGGTTTTCATTGCTAGCAAGCTTTACAACCTTTTCTAGTCCAAGCTCTCTTTGTAGCTCACTTATAGGCTTACCACCTTGATAAGGCTTAAGGGAGAGAATGCTCTCGCAAACACTCATAGCACTGCAACAGGATAAGAGCCCAAAATATGAACTTTTATAACTCTTTCACTAACCTCTGCTAATGCCTCCTTTACCTTGTTTTCGTTCTTATGCCCATCAATATCAATTAAAAATAGGTACTCCCATTTGACACCAGGTATAGGGTGTCTAGCTAATTGCAGCATATTGACTTCATGCCTCTTGAATGGCTCAAGAACATCTACTAGAGCACCAGATTCGTGCTTAGTTACTACTAATAGTGAAGTTTTATCGTTACCAGATTCTGGAGCATCGTCTTTTGCCAAAACTAAAAAACGAGTAACGTTTCCGGTCTTATCTTCAATATTTTTTGCTACCCTTTCTAAATCATATAAACTCAATGCAGCCTCTGATGCGATCGCTGCTGCATTTTTTTCATCCATAACTATTCTTGCAGCTAGTGCGTTAGAAGCTACAGCTTTTAATAAAACATTGGGGTAGTGATTTGAAAGCCACCTTTGGCACTGATCAAGGGCCTGCTGGTGAGCGTATATTGTTTTTATTTCTTGCGACTGGTCAGCCATCATTAGCTGGTGTTTGATGGAAATTTCAACCTCACCACAAATCTTTAGACGCTGCGAATAAAGCATATCTACTGTACCGCCAATTACGCCGTTAGATGAATTTTCGATTGGTACAACGCCGTAATCAGCGTTGCCCTTTTCTACCTGAGAAAAAATTTCGTCAATGCTTCCGCAGTCAAGGGTTGAGACTGCATGACCAAAATGCTTTAATGCAGCTTCCTGTGTAAATGTACCCTCTGGCCCCAAATATGCAATACTAAGTGGCTGCTCTAACGCAAGACAGGCAGACATAATCTCACGAAATATATGAGCAACATCTTTGCCTTTTAAGGGATTGTCATTCCTTTTTATTATTTCTCTTAGAATTTTTGCTTCACGCTCAGGGCGATAAAACGCACCGCGCCCTTCTGAAGCCTTTTTAACTTCGGCAACTTCTGCAGCCAAGGTAGCTCGATCACCTATCAGTGACTGTATCTCTTGGTCAAGCTTATCTATCTCTTCTCTAAGTTTGTTTAAAGTTTTTTTAGCCATACTGTTTTTCAAAATCCGACATAAATTCAATCAGCGCCTTTACCCCTTCTAAGGGCATAGCATTATATATACTGGCCCTCATACCTCCAACAGATTTGTGACCCTTTAACGCCAATAAGTTAGCATTATAAGACTTTTCTAAGAACAATTTATCAAGACTGCCATCGGCCAACACAAAAGGTACATTCATCCATGAACGATACCTCGGATTAATCGGATTAGAATAAAAATCTGAATCGTCAATCTTTGTGTATAGTTGTTGTGACTTTTCTTTATTAACCTTAGCCATATTTGTTAACCCTCCAGAGTCCTTTATCCACTGAAAAACTAGTCCAGCGGCATACCACGGAAAAGTGGATGGAGTGTTATACATTGAATTATTGTTAGCCTGAGTTGAATAATCAAAAAGCACTGGCTGCTTTTTAATAACTCTACCTATAAGGTCATCCCTTATTATTACAACAGTTAAACCAGAGGGGCCAATATTTTTTTGTGCTCCTGCATAAATAACTCCATACTTAGACACATCACATGGTCTTGACAAGATAGTCGATGACATATCAGCAGCAACAGGCATATCAACTTCTGGTACATAGTCAAATTCAAGCCCTGCTATTGTCTCATTTGGTGTGTAATGAAGGTACGCACCATTATCATCTATACTCCAATCATCAAAATCTGCTATATCGGTATAACCATTACTATGGCTATCTGTACATATATGTACATCGCAATATCTATCAGCTTCAGCAATAGCTTTTACTGACCATTGCCCGGTATTAACATAGTTTGCAATTGATTTTCCTCTTAATAAGTTAATTGGTAGCATTGAGAATTGCGAAGACGCACCTCCCTGCATAAAAAGCACCTTATAGTTGTTAGGAATATCCATTAGATCTCGCAAATCTTGCTCCATCCTTTGGGACATCTCCATGAAATCCAAACCACGATGGGAAATCTCCATTACTGACGCCATTGAATTGCCGTATTCTAATAATTCAGACTGCATTTTAGTCATTACATCTGCAGGAAGCATTGCAGGCCCTGCACTGAAATTGTAAGCTTTATTCATTTATATTTATCTGTGTTTGGATTTACTGATGGTTGCATTATATATGTTAACAAAAATAATTTTACCTGAAACAGCTATATATAGAGCCATTTAATGAGCCTATTGCTTGCTTCTATGCAATAAAACTCAATAAGTTATTTCACGTATTTATTGATTTTAATTAATTACATAATTATTCTTTTTCTCAAAAAAAAGAACTATAATTAGCCGAAGTTTTAGGTCACTGGAAATTGGTTAAATTCCAATACTGCCCTCGCAACGGTATTTCTTTATTTAGATAAGTCCGACACATACTTGAAACAACTATATTGACAGCTACGATGGGTGGCGAGTTGAGACAATATTTTCAAATGTCAAACTCAACGCTCACGTTAAACAAACTAACGGGGTATTCATGAATATTAAACAAATTTCATTAGTTACAGCGGTTCTAGCGCTTATCTTATCTAGAACAACAAATGCTGTACTTGGACCAATCCCAATATATCTAAATACTGAATACAGAACGGATA